>LAHU01001779.1_pt1 | contig 61957 bp, 61 predicted proteins | sample 329631 | NCBI WGS metagenome assembly LAHU01 (sample SAMN03275698, study PRJNA271635) | activated sludge metagenome | isolation source: sample C-0 Zero hour mixed sludge faded in reactor as a methanogenic...
AAACCAGACCCCCCGCGGGTTGCCGCCCGCGGTATGGATGGCGATGCAGATGAGCGGGCGGGTCCGGTCGTCGGGTCCCGGCAATGCCCCGATCTCCCTGATGAGGGTATCGAGGGCTGCCGCCACTCCGGGAACTTCGCGGGTAAACCGGAAGAACGGGTTCTCTTCCGCTGGATTCTCTTCCATAAATCATCATCCAGTCACCGGCTCTTCAATTCACCGGCAGCGATGAGACCCGGTCCTTTCTCCTTGTGGTCATGAACCAGACCGCGCCGGCAAGTACCATCGCAGAGAAGAGAGTCGCCGCGAGGGTGAACCAGTGGGAAGGCGCGGCTGATCCGGCAACGAGCAGGGAGATGAGGTTCATCGGGTTCCCCGGGACCGCGAGTGAGAAGAGAATGACGACCACGACCGCGGTCGAGAAGATGAACTGTGCCGCGGTCCGCTCCCGGTAATGAAGGGCAGTAAGTGCTCCGAGCAGGGTGAGGACAAGGCCGAATGCCGTTGCATGGATGAGAGCGGCAAGCGCTCCGGCCGGGGGGATTGCTATCCGGTTAAGGGAGAGGAGGGCGAGCCAGGCAGCCCCCTGGAGGGGAATGAGGATGAGCGCAGCGATGACCTTTCCGCCGATGACCTCCGGGAAACTCACCGGCGTCGAGAGGAGCGTCTCGAGGGTCTCCTGCTGGTACTCCTCGGTGATGAAGTCAATCACGAGAGCGGCAGATAGTATGGCCGGCATGAGGAGGAGGAGAGGGATGAGAAGCCCGTAAATGAACTCGAAGAAAGTCCCGGACCCCTGGACCCGGGGAATAGAGAGGGGGACCGGCTTCTCATCGAGCCTTGACTCCCGGACCGTCCTGAGCTGGCTTTCATAGGCCACCAGGAGGTCGCGGACCTTCACCTGGACAATAGCAGACTGGATGTCATTCTGGAGGGTGTAGAGCGTGACAGTGACAGGACCCTCTGCGTCTGCCTCAACAGGGGAGACGTAGATGACTGCCGCAAGCTTGCGTTCCTTTAACGCTGCAACACCAGTGGAGAGATCAAGTGGGTAGACCCGAAAGTCGTGGCTCGCGTTGAGGGACTGGGCAAGGGGGGAGTCTACGCCGGCATATCCGATTGGATACTGGTATCCCCCGAACCGGGAGAGGGACGAGGGGTCGTAGAGCGATGCGAGGCCTATCATCAGGAACGAGGAAAAGAGGGCGATGAAGACCTGGAGTGCTACCGCAAGCAGGATGGTCCGTTCCTCTGCAAGGCCGGTGAGGTCTTTCTTTGCAATCAGGAACACCCTCCCCGGTTTCATACCATGCCTCCTGACAGGATGACATAATTGTAGAAGCAATGGACAGCGGTCGCCCCGAGGATGCCGGGAACGATCATGCGCGAGCCACCCCACCGCACCGCGGCACCGGTGATCAATACCGCCCCCGTGTGGAGGAGAAGGGGTGCAAGGAGGGCCCCGGTCGAGAGGAAGAGGACACTGCCAAAGACCGACTGGCTGACCTGCGCCAGGGTGACAAGGAGGAGGAGTTTCTCGCCAAAGAGGAACGCTGCACCTGATGCAAAGGCGGCAAGGATAAGGGACCAGGCTGGGACACGACCCCTTGCGGTCGTGAGAAACGTTGTGATCCCGAGAGCCTTTGCTATCTCTTCCACGAACGCCCCGGAGATGAGAAGGAGAATGATGGACAAGGGCATGGGGAGGTTGAAGAAGACGACGAGGAGCATCATCTGGACCATGAAGACAAAAGGAATGAGGAGAGCATTAAGCCCGAAGAGGGCAAGGCAGGGATGGGAGGGGGAGAGGAGCGAGGAAGTGAAGTCACGGATGCGGGACCCGATCCCCTGGAACGAGAAGAGCCGTTCTTCCCGGAAGTTCACCACACCCACGAAAAAAAGGACCGTGCTCGTGAGGAAGAAGAGCGACGTCGAGAAGAGGTAATCGGTTACGGAAAAGGTCTGCCCCTGCATAGAGAGGACAATCAGGGTGAGGGGGGAGATCATGCTCACGACATGCACATTGGCAAAGACAGACGGGAAGAAGAGGTACGATGTTGCGACAGTCGAGAAGAATATGGATATAAAGGAGAGTTCCCGGAAACTTCGCGAGACCATTCCTATGACGAGGGCATTTGCGAGGAAGAAGAAGACCACCGGGAGGAGGGGGAGGAGCACGACCGGTGGCGCAGAGACCCATCCCATCAGAAATGCAGAGATACCGAGCATCAGGAGAAGGTATGGGAGCGCTTTTCCAAGGATCAAAGCGGCCGGGTGGACCGGGGTGGTGAGGAGCACCTCCCCTTTCCGGTTGATCCGCTCTTGCATGATGCTCATCATGAAGAACTGGGATGTGAAGTAGAGGGGGAAGATGAAGATGAAAACGAGGATAATCGAATCGAAGGGGAGAGGCGGGGAGAGGTAGGAGGGGACACGAAACGACCCCTGGGACCCCCTGCCACCCAGCAGGTCTGCATACCGCAGGACCTGTGAGTCGGTCCCCTGCGCCTGGACCAGCCCGGCACGGAGGGTCTCCATCTCCGCAGGTGGCTCAGCTGATGGGACGGGCACCTCCTCAACTGGCAGCTCAGGGACAGGTGGGGCGTCCCCGGGTACGGGGGAGATGGTCGGCCCACCGCCGGCCGGGGAAGCGAAGCTTATCTCGCTCTTCACCTGCTGGAGATCGATCCATAGTGGGTATGCGGCATAGAGGTCGGTCTGTTGCGAGTAGACCGAGTCACAATATCCCTCGTAATCCTTCTTCAGGGCAAGGACGGCAGCCTGGCCCCGGGATGTCCCGCTCCCCCGTGCAACACCCCCGAGAATCACCGCGTCATAGAATGGCCAGGGCCGCGAGAGACCGGCTGGATCGGTGACCGTCACCTGGAAACGGGAATCGGCAGTAAGGACCCTGCCGATGACCGGGTCGTCAGTCCCGACCCGGTAGAGGCCGTCCTGGAGGTGGATACCTTCACGGGTGGTCACCCCTGTGACCGCAACAAGGAGGATGAAGAGTATGACCGCAAGGGGAACAATATCTCGCCTGATGAGGCCTGTGGACCTGCGGATCTCCCACCGTGCAATAGTAACAACCTGCTGCGGAAAATCCATGCTCCCCTGTTCCTCTCCAATGGTAGGTTCATCACCTATAATACCCTGCAGGTAGAGGAATTGAGCATTCCGGCGGCTTTTACGTGATAACAGGAACTGGCGTCTCAAAGTGGTACGGTACGGCAGCCGCACTGAACAACCTTGACTTCTCCTTCGGTGAAGGAGGGATATACGGGGTGATCGGTCATAACGGGGCAGGCAAGACCACGCTGCTGAAGTGCATAGCAGGCCTTGTGACGCCGACATCCGGGTCTATCCAGGTGGGCGGGTATGACATAGCAGCCCACCCGGGGAAGGTGAAGGAGATCCTCGGTTACCTGCCCGAGGAATCACGGGTCTATGAGACGATGACCGCCCCTGAATACATCCGGTTCTTCGGGGAGTGCTATGGCCTCGACCGGGCGACTATCCGGGAGCGGCAGGAGAGCCTTTTTGCAACCCTGGCACTCGATCCCGGGAACGGGAAACGCCTCGGGGAGTTCTCCAAGGGGATGCGCAGGAAGGTCGCACTCGCCCGTTCCCTGGTCCACAACCCGTCGGTCCTCGTCTACGACGAGGCAACCTCGGGGCTCGACCCCATGACCTCCCGCTCCATCATCGAGTTCCTAAAAAGACTTCGAAAGGAGGGAAAGACGGTCGTGATGAGTGCCCACAACCTCTACCAGGTAGAGGAAGTGTGTGACCGCGTCATCATCCTCCGGAGAGGGTCTGTCCTTGCCGATGGTTCCATGAGTGAACTGAGGGAGGTCTTCGGCTCCATCCATTACATTGTACACTTCTCAGTCCCTGACGCGGGCGCCCTGCCTGCCAGCCTCGAATACACCCCCGCGGGGACAGGATACACCGCTTACACACCTGATGGTACTGCCCTCACCAGGGCCACGGAGGCCGTCACCGCTGCCGGAGGGAGAGTCGAACGGATCGAGTCCCGGTACCCAAGCCTGGAAGAGATGCTTATTAGAATCGGGCGTTGATTGGAAGACCTTCTGTATCTGCGGACCTCTATACCTACCCACGTGTCAGATAAACGGATACCGCCAGGGCCAGTCGAATGGGTAGTACCCGCCGTTGCATTCATCCGGAAAAACCCCGATTCCCTTGAAGCGACACAGGCATCTGAAATGAAGACCGCGGACGCGGGGTTTTCAGACTGAACAAGCAATCATCGTAACAAGCTGAATTGAAAAGCAGAAACGGGCCTGAAGGGATTTGAACCCTTGACCTACGGATTAAGAGTCCGTCGCTCTGCCGAACTAAGCTACAAGCCCCTTTTTATGCCTGAATATGTGCGCTATGGTGGGAAATAAAGGTTACGAGGCGCACTACCCCGTGGGGGGAGTCCTGCCCGGTGTGGGTGAATCCGTGACTTATATCTTTTAACGGATACCACAATACGCTATGTCCGTTTCTCCTGCCGCAGAAAAAACCGCCGGGGTCCGTTACGCGATATTCGGTTGCGGCAGTTACGGGTTCAACATCCTTCGTGAGCTGCACGCGGAGAGTGATGCGGTCGTAATTGTCGACATTGATGAGAACAGGGTCCACGAACTCAGGGCACAGAACCTGGAAGCAGTCCAGGGAGATCTCGCCGACCCCCGCCTCCTCCAGGGGCTGCCTCCGTTCTCGATTGCATTCATCCTCTCCCCCGACCACAGGGCCAATGTTACAGGCCTGCAGACCATCCACGCAGCCTTCCCCGGAGCGAGGGTCGTCGTGCGGGCGGGAGACCCCCGGGAAGCAGCGGCAATCGAGGCTGCCGGGGCCGACCTGGTCCTCTACCCGCAGCAGATGGTTGCCCATGCTGCCATCACCAGGATCGCCACGATCCATGCCAAGCGTATCTCGCAGGAACTGGCCGCCCTCCTCGCCACGTTTGAAGGGACGCTCGGGATCGTCACCCATAATAACCCGGACCCAGATGCTATCTCGAGTGCCCTTGCCCTTGCTACCATTGCGACGAGCGTCAACCCCCACGGCCTCAAGTGCCGGATTCTTTATGACGGTGTCATCGGACACCAGGAGAACCGGACGATGGTGAACCTCCTCGATATCCGCATGGAGCGGCTCACACCCCAGGTCCTCCAGGAGTGCAGCCACCTCGCCTTGGTCGACTCCCCTGCCCCGGGCATCAACAACTCGCTCATCCCCTCTGCACGGGTCGATATCATCCTCGACCATCACCGCGACGGGAAATACTCGGGTTCAGGGGCTGTTTTTGCTGATATCAGGGCGAGGATCGGGGCGACCGCAAGCATCCTGACCCAGTACCTCCAGGAGCTTGATATTCCCGTGGACCGGAGAGTTGCTACCGGCCTCCTCTATGGCATCCGATCTGACACGCGCGAATTCAGGCGGAATGTGACACCTGAAGACTTAAACAACGCAGCATTTCTCCTCCCCCTCACCGACCCGGATCTCCTCGACAAGATCATGTCACCTTCGCTCTCCCAGGAGACCCTTGATGTCCTAGGCATCGCAATCCGGAGCCGGAAGATCCGGAGTGGCTACCTCATCTCAAACGTAGGGTACGTCAGGAACCGCGACACCCTCCCCCAGGCTGCCGACCTGCTGATCACGCTCGAGGGGGTGAACACCGCACTCGTCTACGGGATAACTGACGAAGCAATCATCATGTCCGCCCGGAACCGGGACGTGCGGCTGAATATTGGAAATGTCATGCACGAAGCATTCGGGTCTATCGGCGACGCAGGCGGACACCCGAACATGGCTGCCGTATCAATCCCCCTCACCCTCTTCTCCTGTGTGCAGAACAAAGACGAATTATTAGACCTTGTAATCGACCCCATCCTCTCCCGGTTCTCCACCCTCGTGGGTCTGGAAAACGGAGGAAAGGATGAAATTTGACGAATGGGAACCGATATACCAGGAAATCTGCGATTATTTCGGTCTTGACCGGTCAGCAGACGAGGCTGCGGCGGCTCTCCTTGCCGGCCTCCTGCCATCCGATGACCTGTCAGTCCTGGCAGACCTCATCCAGGGCAGAGATGTGACAGTCTGCGGGAATGCCCCATGCTTGAAGCATGAGATCGGGTGCATCCACGGGACGGTCCTCGCTGCCGATGCCGCTGCTCTCGTCCTCCTGGAACATGGTATCCACCCGGACGCAGTCTTCACCGACCTTGATGGGGCTACCGAGGAATACCTCGCGATGAACCGCGAAGGGACTGTGATGGTGGTGCATGCCCATGGTGACAATGTCCCACTCCTCCGCCACTGGGCACCGCGCTTCCGGAGCCCCTTCGTCGCGACGACACAAGCCGCCCCGCTCCCCCATGTCTATAACTTTGGTGGTTTCACCGACGGGGACAGGGCAGTCTTCGTAGCCGATGCCATGGGAGCAGCCTCGGTGACCATCACCGGCTTTGACCTTGCGGACCCGGATGTTGACCCTATGAAACGCGGCAAGCTCTTCTGGGCCGGAAAACTTCTCGAACGTATCGGGTATGCCGGCTGAAGCCCTTCTCCTGGATGGTTACATTGATGAGCCCGCGTGCCTCGGTGTTCCTCCCTACATATCCCCGGCTATCCGCCTCTCCGCCGGGATCCTCGCCGCGCACGGGTACAGGGTCAGGTACCGTACTATCGACCAGGTCAGGAGTGCCCCGGGAGTCCTCCCTACCCGGGACCGTCTGTCGGTCCTTGTGATGATCGCAGGGGTGACCGTTCCCGGGAAGTACCTGGGAGGGACCCCCGCGACGCTGACCGAGATCGAGCAGATAGGGCGATCTTTTTCCGGGATTCCCCGGTATATCGGGGGCCCGGTAGTCTTCGGTTACTCCCCTGGCGGCGGCGCGAAGGCAGTGACCAGGGCGATTGCCGGATTTGACGCCACGCTCACCGGGTCGGTGCCCGAAGCCCTGGACAGCGCGCTTAGCGGAGGGGAGCCTGCAGGGACGGTCGATTACAGGAGGGAAGACCACTGGGCGGTCCTCGGCAGCCCGGTGATCCAACAGCACCCCTATTTTCCCCACGTGATGTGCGAGCTGGAGACTGCGCGCGGCTGCCCCCGTGCGATAGCCGGCGGCTGCTCTTTTTGTACCGAGCCTTTTTACGGTCTTCCACGCTACCGCGATGCATCCGGGATCATCAGCGAGGTCGACGCGCTCCATGCCGCGGGAGCGGTGCATTTCCGCCTCGGCAGGCAGCCGGACATCCTCGTATACGGGTCACAGGGAGGGGAGTTCCCGCGGCCTGACCCGGAACGGCTCGATGGACTCTTCTCCGGTATCAGGGCCGTGGCACCCGGCCTCCGGACGCTTCACATCGACAATGTCAGCCCTGGCACAATCGCACACCACCCAGATGCATCGGAAGCAGCAATCCGGGCGATAATTGCCCATCATACACCAGGGGACACTGCAGCCCTCGGCATGGAGACGGCAGACCCTGCTGTCGTCGTGGCAAACAACCTCAAGGCCGGGCCCGACGAGGTGATGACCGCGATCGAGGTGATCAATCGTGCCGGTTCTGCCAGGAGGGAAGGGACCCCGGAGATCCTCCCTGGCCTGAACTTTGTCTGCGGGCTCGCAGGGGAGACAGCCGCGACCTATGAGAAAAACGAGGCCTTCCTTTGCGAGGTGATCCGGAGAGGCCTCCTCCTCCGCAGGGTGAATATCCGCCAGCTGATGCCCTTCGAAGGAACCCGCGCGTACGGGGCGAACACGATCAAGGTCCATGACCGCAGGTTCCGGCAGTTTCGTGACTATGTGCGCACCAACATCGATCTCCCTCTCATCCGGAAGGTCTTCCCTGCCGGGACGGTCATCAGGAACGTACTCATCGAGGAGAGTGGCCCGCTCTCCTTCGGCCGGCCGATGGGGAGTTACCCGCCCCTGATCGGTCTTCCCCTGTATCTCGACCGGTTCACATTGATCGATGCCGTTATCCTCGATGCAGGGCCGCGCTCTCTCACAGCACTACCGGTCCCGGTTGCCATCAATTCCCTCCCGGCAAAGGCGCTTGCATGGCTCCCCGGCATAGGAAAGACCGGGGCAGTAAAAATGATCTCCCGGAGGCCATTCCATTCCGTCGCAGAGCTTCGCCGTCTCATTGGCCCCACCCCCTTCGACCATCTCTACTCATTCAGGACTCCCTGAGCTGGATCACCTTCATGATGTCGGTGCGGGTCACAATACCAAGAATATCCCCGTCATCCGTAACCGGGACTCTCCCGATGTTATGCCGGGTCATCAGGCGCAGTGCCTCAAGGACCGGAGCATCTGCCGGGAGAGCGATTGCCGGACTGCTCATCACGTCGCGGACGATGAGGGCATCCCGGTCAATAGGGCTGGCCCGGTGGACATCAGCCAGTGTAATCATCCCGATCAGCCGGTTGTGTTCTGCCACAGGGAACCCGAGGTGCTTCTCGGAGTACATTGCCTGTACGACATCCCTGACCGGGAGGGTGGGAGGAACGGTGATGACAGGCCGGCTCATGATATCCCCGGTCGTGACGTCCTGCAGGAGGACGCGGTACCGCACCGCCGTCGATTCCTGTGACGCACCAAAGTAGATGAGGAACGCGATGAGGACAAGGATAAGATTGGGTATGAGGACCCCGGCGATCCCAAAGAGGATGGCAAAAGCTTTCCCGACACCGGTCGCGATCCGCGTCGCCCTTGATAGGGGCATTCCCCGTGCAAGGACTGCCCTGAGTACCCTTCCTCCATCCATCGGAAACGCGGGAAGGAGATTGAAGGCGGAGAGGATGACATTGAGGACCGAGAGGTACCCGAAGATATAGACGACGAGGCCTGCGATTCCAGGTTGCAGCCCAGTCGCAGGAACTGCAAAGACAACCCCTGCTGAAGCAAGACCAATGGTAAGGCTTGAGAGAGGGCCGGCCAGGGCCACGGGAAGCTCGATCCTGGGGTCAGGGAGTCCTCCCTCCATCGTGGAGACCCCGCCGAATAGCAGGAGCGTGATACTCCGTATTTGAATCCCGTAATGCATTGCCACCAGGGAATGGGAGACCTCGTGAATGAAGACCCCGAGGAAGAGGCCGAGCGAGATGACCGTCCCCAGGACCCAGGGGACGATACCTTCCGAAATGAGGCTTGTATCGATGAATACTCCAAATATCTCAGATAAAAAACTGGTTGTGGCAAGGATCTGGCTCCCGATGATCCAGGCAAAGAGCGGGATGACGAGCAGGAAGGTGAAGTGGAGCTGCACCGGGATTCCAAAAAGCGACCCTATCCTAACCGAGCCATCCATAATGAAGGAGTATCTTTTTAACCATTATAGTATATATTTCAACAGATTCCCATGAGCAAACAGATAACTGACCTGTTTGAGCTGAAGATCTTCACTGAGAAGGGCATTTTTGTCGGGGAGGTGGAGGACGTTATCATCGATGTGGATGGCAAGAAGGTTGAATCCATTGTGGTGGGAAAACTGAACCCGGATCTGGTGGACATCAAGAATTACCGCGGCCTGAAGATTCCCTACCGGATAATCAGGAGCATCGGTGATATCGTCATCATCCGGCACCTCCCAGGGGCCTTCCGCTCAGGGAACTTCGACGAGGCCACCTGATCCACACGGATCGGGGTTTCCCCGGCCAGGATGGCCATTTCCCAACTATGAAACGCCGGGAGATATTCTCAAACCTCATCACTGTCCCCCCTGTTTTCATCAGGCTGGACGGAAGGGCATTCCACCGCCTTGCCGAACGACTCTCCCTTAACCGGCCGTTCGACGAGCCCTTTGCAATGGCAATGGAGCAGACGGCATCGGAGTTGATCACCGGTAGCGGGCTCTCACCTGACCTCGCGTTCCTCTTCTCAGACGAGATCAGCCTCTACTTCTCGCACCTTCCCTTCGGTGGGAGGATAGAGAAGATTGACTCGATCCTCGCCTCCCATGCAGCCAGCACCCTGACAATAGCCCTGGGGCTCACCGAGCCCATCGCCTTCGATGCACGCGTAATCCAGGTCACACCGGTCGTTGCCGTAGAGTACCTCGTTGCACGGCAGGGAGAGGCCTGGAGGAACCATATCAATGCATACTGCCAGCATGTGCTGACCGGTGAGGGGATGACGGCATCGGAAGCTGCAGAGGCACTCCTGAACCAGCCGTCCAGGGTCCTGCATGATATGATGTATCGCCGCGGAGTCAACCTCGCAAAGACCCCGGCATGGCAGAGGAGGGGAATCCTCCTCTACAAGGTCATTACAAAGAAAGAGGTGACCGATACAAGGACCGGCGCCCCGGCCGAGTCCTACCGCCCGCGGGTGGTCACCGAGAGGGACCTCCCCCTCTTCTCGTCCCCGGAGGGGAAGGTTCTGCTCCAGTCACTCTTTGACATCGCGTGAGAGCGAGATAACGATTGGGATCCCTTCGATCTCCCATTCCCGGGTCAGGGAACCATCGGCTCCGGCCTCCGGAACATCACCATCAGGGAGGGAGATGACAGAAGCGCGGACCTCTCCCTGTATGGCCTGGCCCCACGGACCTCTGATCATGGCCCGGACACCGGGGTCCCCGACCCGGACCGTCGCGCGGACCATATCCTCCACCTTGAGGCTCATCATCCGGCGCATCTCCTGGACCCGGCGGATGACTTCTCTCGCATATCCTTCTGCCTCGAGATCGGGATCGAGAGTCACATCCACGTAGACGGTCCCGCCGTTCATCGGCGCGGAGTAGACTCCTTCAGGAACTGATTCGTGGAAAACGACGCATGACGAATCGATCTCAAACTGCGGTCCCCCTGTGGATAACAGGACTGTCTTCCCGCCCTCCAGGTCACTGCGGAGGGCGGCTGCATCCGCTGCGAGGATAAGATCACGGACCCGGGGTGCGTCCCGCCCGAACTTGGGCCCGAGCGCATTCATGCGGGGTTCAGCCTTCCAGCCCAGCTCCGGCCACTGCCCTTCCACTACCTCGATACAGCGGGAATTCGCACGGTCCCTGCAGATCATGACGAGGTCACGGACCGCACGGGCTGTGCGGGGATCGGAGGCAGCCACCACGCACCGCCGGACCGGCCAGCGGAGCTTGCGTTTCCCACCCTGGCGGGCATTTGCCTGTGCTTCGTCAAAGGAACGGACGACCTGCATCGATTCCTCGAGCGTGCGGTCGATCAGGAACTCATCGGCGCCAGGCCAGCGGAGCATATGGACGCTTTCCGGGTCAGCCCCCTGCCGGAGGTTCTGGTATACCTCCTCGGCGAGGTAGGGGGCAAACGGGGCAAGAAGGGCAACGAGCCGGCGCATGACATAGTAGGTGGTCTCGTAGGCATGCCGTTTCTCCGGCGCGTCCTCCTCGAGCCACATGCGTGGCCTGACCAGCTGGATGTACCACCGTGAGAGGTCCTCGAGGACAAAGGAGAGGAACTCCCGGGTCGCCCGGTGGAGCTGGCAGGTAGTAATCGCGTCCCGGACAGTCCTGGTGAGGGAATTCACGCGGGAGATGATGAACCGGTCCTCGCAGGGCATGGCGGAGTACTCCCTGCTTATGTACCCACCGGACCAGCACTCGTTCTCACATTCGGGGACGAAATTATCAAGGCTCATGTAGGGGAGCGGGAACCGGTAGACGTTCCAGAAAATATTCACAGTCCGGTGAACGGTCTTCACTCCCTCCCAGTTGAACTTGAGGTCGTCCCACGGGGCATTTGCCGAGAGGACATAGAGGCGGAGGATATCAACCCCGAGCGCATCAATGACCTCCCTGGGAGATACGACGTTACCGAGGCTCTTGCTCATCTTGCGTCCTTCTGCATCGAGGGCAAAGCCGTGCATCAGGACACTTCGGTACGGAGCGCAGCCGAATGCGATAGTACTTGCTCCAAGCTGCGAGTAGAACCATCCCCTCGTCTGGTCCTGGCCCTCGGTAATGAAGGATGCGGGCCAGAGTTTCTCGAACCGGTCGGTCTCCCGGGGGAACCGAAGCGTTGCCCATGATGCAACTGCAGAGTCGAACCAGACATCGAAGATGTCCTCGACCCGGTGCATACTGCTCCCACAGGTGCAGGGGATCCGGACCATGTCAACAAAGGGCCGGTGCGGGTCCGGCACCTCCTCCCCGGAGAGTTCCTCAAGCTCCCTGATCGTTCCAATCACACGGTATGCACCGCAGGAAGGGCACTGCCAGATAGGGATGGGGATCCCCCAGTACCGCTGGCGGGAGATGCACCAGTCCCGCGCTTCCTTGATCCAGTCATGGAAGCGTGCACTCCCTGCCCACTCCGGGTACCAGGTGACCCTGGCGACCTCGTTAAGCATCGTATCGCGAAGGTCAGATGCTTTCAGGAACCACTGCTCAGTTGCCCTGAAGATGATCGGTGTCTTACACCGCCAGCAGTGACCGTAGCGGTGTACCACATCCTCCTTTGCGAGCAGCGACCCACCGAGCGATTCAAGGATCGGGTTGTTCGCCTCCCTGACATTCATTCCCGAGAACGAACCACCGTCGGCAGTAAACCGGCCGTTCGAGTCGACAGGGCATAAGACCGGGAGACATTCACTGCATCCGAGAAGGTAGTCGTCCCAGCCGTGCCCGGGTGCGATGTGCACGATACCGGTATTCTCCCGGGCGACAAAATCTGCGGTGCAGACACGGTGGTTGACCGTTTCCTGCAGCGGAACGTCCCTGGCTAGCGGTGATGAGTAGGACATCTCCTGCATCTCCCGCCCGGACCGCCTGGACACTATGGAGTAGTCCTGGTACCGCCCTTTCTTCAGGACCTGCTCGACTAGGTCAGAGGCGATCCAGAGGGTCTCTTCCCTCCCGTCCTTTCTTGCCCGGACCTCTGCATATTCAAGGTCAGGGTGCACGGCCACCGCCACGTTTGCAGGGAGTGTCCAGGGAGTCGTCGTCCAGATGACGAGGTACTCACCGGTTCTGCCGGTCACAGGGAACTTGACATAGACAGAAGGATCGCGTTCATCCCAGTACTCGACCTCTGCATCGGCAATGGCGGTCGCACAACGGGGACACCAGTTTACCACGCGGTAGCCCCGTTCAAGCATCTTCTTCTCATCGGCCTTCCGGAGCGTCCACCAGGCTGCTTCGATATACTCGGGAGTGATGGTCTGGTAGGGGTCATCGAAATCGAGCCAGATCCCAAGTTCCCGGAACTGGTTGTTCATCACCTCCAGGTTCTTCTCCGCAAACTCCCTGCACTCGCGGATAAACGGTGCAATACCGAATTCCTCGATATCTCGCTTGGAAACAAAGCCGAGCTTCTGTTCTACCCTGACCTCGATTGGGAGGCCGTGCATGTCGTACCCGGCACGATCGATGACGTTCTCCCCGTTCATGCGGTGGAACCGGAGGATACTGTCCTTGATAATCTTGTTCCACGCCGTCCCGAGGTGAATATGCCCTGTCGTATACGGGGGCCCGTCAACAAAGAAGAAGGGGGGACCCTCCATTCCCTGGTCCCTGACCTTGCGATAGGTATCGGACTCGTTCCAGAAACACTGGATATGCGATTCAATATCCTTTGCACAGTAACTGCTGGTGACTTCCTTCACCGCGATCCTCCGCCGGACGTTCCACGGTCGTTCCCGTGGCCACGCGCCTATCCGAGAATTATTGCGCGGGACGTGCCAAGTACTTTATGGGACCCGTTCAACCGCAGGGTCTAAGGATTAGGGGACCTGTTCAATGGCAGGGCCTGAAGACCATTCCCGGGAGGAGAATACAGGTAGCCATATGATGAGACCGTATCATTGTACACACGGTGCACAAGGGGCTATTTCCCGTTTCCTGGAACGGTTCCTGGCAGTACCAGCCCGGGAGGTATGATGCAGGTAGCAGTGATTGGTGCATTGGATTGCACGAATGAGGAGTACGAACGCGCAAGGGCCCTCGGGGAGGCCCTGGCCCGGTCAGGGGTGGTACTCCTTACCGGGGGGAGAGGCGGGGTAATGGAGGCGGCCTGCCGCGGTGCCATGGAAAGCGGAGGTATTACGGTGGGAGTCCTTCCCTCGACCGGCGGAGGGAACCAGTACCTGACAATATCGATCCGGACCGGCCTCGGCCACGCGAGGAATGTAGTCCTCGTCCAGTCTGCAGATGCCGTGATAGCGATTGGAGGTTCCTACGGGACGCTCTCAGAGATCGCCATTGCACTCAAATGCGACATCCCTGTCATCGCAATCGGGTCCTGGGATATTCCCGGCGTGATCGGGGCAGCCGATCCGGAGGACGCAGTCAGACAGACTCTCTCTCTATTGTCCAGGTGATGGCGGGATCTAGTACCGATGGGGATACCACATGCTGATGAGCCTCCGGGTAGTACCTGAATGCCCGGAGAAGAGTGTCCCGGTACGACATGCAACCCTTACCCGGCCAGGATGGCTTTATCCCTGTTCAAGGGGAGAATAAGCCTGCTGTCGACGGACGCGCCGAATGGCGACACCTTTATCCCCGTTCGCGGGTAGTATAGGTCCCTCATGCGGTGAGAGAGCCGTTGAGTCGATCTTTATCCCGTTCGCGGGGAGTATCGTGCACTCCGGCTCGTAGCCCGGAAGAGTGGCAGGGTGGAAAACCCACGCTGAATATTGGCATACGGGATCGATCCTCCTCGTCCTCACCACGGGGATGTCACGTTACGACCGCACCAGGTACATACCACGTTGCATGTGGTCCGGTCGTGACCCGATCAGGACACTGCCGGGACCTGGCCGGGAGAGACCCTTCGGCTGGTACTTTCGTATTCTCATCCGGGTGCGGGACTCGCGATGAACAGGGGAGTCCCATTATCCCGCAGGATAACGGAAACGTGCAGCCGGTTGCCGGGATATCCGGCTACCAGAAGATAACTTCCACTTCCTGGCCTTTTTCCAGTCCCTCCAGCCCTGCAGGGATCCGCACGAGGCCGGAACTCTCAAGGAGGGTATTGAGCAGGCCTGACTTCCCGAAGAGCGGTACTGCCATTCCATCCCTGATAACAACCCGTATATACTCCTCCCGGCCCCGGATCGAGGGAACATTTGCCACCATCACAGCCCGGGACGTCTGGGGGCAGGACATAGTCTCTCCGCAGAGTCCGGCAAGGAGGGCCCGTCCGATCACCTGCATGACCACGTAAGCTGAAGCAGGATGACCGGGCAGGCCGATGACCGGGGTCCTGCCTGTCCTCCCGATAATTGTTGGCTTTCCTGGTGCAAGGGCAACCCCGTGGACATAGACCTCCCCGAGACCGGCAATCACATCTGCACTCATATCGCGGTCGTCCTTTGAGCTGCCCCCGGAGACGAGGACTGCATCGCAGGTCTCCGACGCTCTGGCAAGGGCGGCCCGGAGGGATTCCCTGTCATCCCGCACGATACCGAATGGGACCGGGGTACACCCGGCATCCTGAACGGCACCGATACAGAGGTAGGAATTCGCGTCCCTGACCTGGCCGGGTCCGGGAACGATATCAGGTGAGACGAGTTCGTTCCCGGTCGAGAGGATTCCCACGCGGGGGACCATGTAGACCGGGACCTGTGCATTTCCTGTCGCTGCAAGGACTCCAAGGTCACGGGACGAGATACGGTGCCCCCTGGGAAGTACTCCTTTTCCGGAGGGAAAGTCCTCGCCGCACAGCACGATGTTCTCCCCCGGCGCAACAGGGCGCCTGACAAGAACCAGGTCCCCAGCCCCCTCGCAGTATTCCGCCATCACTGCAGCATCCGCCCCCTCTGGGAGATGACCGCCGGTGGGAATGTAGCGACAGTGCCCTGGAGTGACGGGAGGACCACCCTCTTCACCCATCCGGACAGGGGTTCCCCCCGCCAGCATGGCCGGCATTGTATCACCGGCACCCGTCGTATCGGCTGCCCTCAACGCGTAGCCGTCGACGACCGAGCGGGAAAACCCGGGGATATCAATATCAGATACCACGTCTGCGGCCAGGACCCTTCCCCTGGCCTCCATCAATGGGACCACCTCAGTCCCGCCTGGAACCGCGAGAGACGACGCCCGCCTCTTCGCCTCATCCACGGAGACCAGGGAGAGGAAGAGACTCATTTGAAGCAGCCGAGCTGGCAGCCCCGGATCTTGATGCCTGACTGGTTACAGTACCCGGCGATATCCATCTTCGGGATATTGTACCGGGCGGCGATCTCAAACGCCTGCGGGCACGTGATGGTCTTCGTGATCCCTTCTTTCTCAAATATGCCTCGAATTGTATCTTCGTTCATAGAAGATTCATTAACTTTGAAAACGGATTATTCTTACTCCTTTCCCGCTGAACCGCAGGGTTCCCACTTCGCGTTCGAAAACAGGGACCGGGAAGGATACGTGTGGTGCATGACTCTCCTCCTCGTCTCAAGCAGCCTCGATCCTGCCGGGCATACCATCCGCAGGGCCATCCAGGACCTCATTCACCCCTCAGGGGACGGTTCGTTCTCCTGGAATGGCAGAGACTACCTCCTCGCAGAAGTCTCACCGCGGCTCATCTACCTCAAGCCGGCGGACCTACCCACAGAGGCGAATGGGGTTGAGGGAATTATCTTCCTATCCCGCCACCAGAGCCAGAGACCGGTCCCTGTTCTCACGGTACATGTACCCGGTAACTTCGCATCAGCCGACCTGGGAGGAGATGCCATGACATTTCCCCCGGCTCTGACCGGGCGCATGCACGCGATTCTCAGAGAACTCAGGAAGAATGCCCCTGCCGGGTACGCGGTCAGCTATGAAGTTACTCACCATGGACCCACGTTCCCGGCGGTCCCCTGCTGCTTTGTCGAGATCGGCAGTACAGAGAAGGAATGGACCGACGACACGGCAGGACGAGCCGTTGCATTGAGCGTCATCTCCGCACGCAACCCCCCCTGCGTCCCGCTTATAGGCCTTGGGGGGACCCATTATGCACGCCGGCAGACCGAGATGGCCCTCTCCACCAGGGCTGCATTCGGCCATATCGCACCTGGCCGGGATCTCAACGCACTCGATACCGTATCCATCCGTGCGATGGCCAAAGCGAGTGGAGCGGTCGCTGCGTATATTGACACGAAGGCGCTTCCAGGGGTGGTTCTCCGGCGCATCCGTTCACAGGTTCTTGGCGCAGGCCTTCCGATAGTCAGCGAGGGCGAGATCAGGGAGATGGGGCACCTCTCCTGGGAAGAGTTCCAGGAACTGGCCCATCTCGCCGCCGCCCATGGTCCTGGCCTTTCAGTCCATGCCGGGGGACTCCCACCGGGTGCCAGTCCTGTCATTATCCGTATCGATCCCCCGGAGCTCATCGTTGAGGCATGGAAGGTAGACCGTGGCGCCCTGATGAAGGGGGTTGCCATGGTGCCTGCAGCCTGGGTCTCGGGCCCTGGCAATCCGCTTCTTCCAATATTTCTCTGTGACAACGAAGCAGCGGTGGCGGTTGTACATGCATTAATAAGGCTTTGCGTAACACTCCTATTGAACGCGCAGGACACACGGGTAGAAGGGGACGATATCCTGATTCGGAGACGGCGGATAGACCCGGAAAAAGTTCGCGAACTGGGTATACCCGCTGGACCGTTCCTTAGTGCCCTTGCTTCAGGAGAGACCATCCACGAAGGCGGACGGGTGATCACACCCGATATGGTCCACCACGACCGTCTCCTGCGGATTCATGTCCCGGGGTTGATGTCATACCTATGAGGTCCATTGTCGAAGAGGCGCTGAACCGGGTGAAGGACGAGACACTTCCCACCGGTCAGTCAAATGATGAACTTGATCAGCTACTTCACGAGCTGAAGACCGAGATCCGTGTCGTTGGGTGCGGAGGGAGCGGCTCAAATACCATTACCCGGATGATGGAGGAGGGGATCAAGGGGGCCAGGCTGATCGCAATCAATACCGATGCCCAGCACCTCACTCGTGTCCGTGCCGACCACCGGATCCTGATCGGCAGGCAGAGGACAAAAGGGCTGGGCGCAGGTTCTATCCCCCAGATAGGAGAAGAAGCGGCTCTCGAGAACGAACAGGACATCAAGCGTGCGGTCAGCGGCGCAGACATGGTATTCATCACCGTCGGGCTCGGGGGTGGGACCGGGACCGGTTGTGCACCAATCGTCGCGAAGGCTGCCCGTGAAGAGGGGGCACTCACCATCGCTATCGTGACACTCCCCTTCACCACCGAGGGTGCCATCCGCATGGAAAATGCGGAGGCCGGGCTCGAACGACTCAGGGACGTTGCCGATACCGTCATCGTCGTCCCCAATGACCGGCTCCTCGAGATCGTGCCCAAGCTTCCCCTCTATGCGGCCTTCAAGGTGGCAGACGAGGTCTTGATGCGTGCAGTGAAGGGAATTACCGAGCTCATCACCACTCCCGGACTGGTGAACCTTGACTTTGCCGACGTGCGGACTGTCATGGAGCGCGGGGGCGTGGCTATGATCGGCATGGGTGAGAGTGACAGCTCTGACAAGGCCCAGGACTCGGTCAAGAAGGCGATACGCTCTCCACTCCTTGATGTGGACATCTCCGGCGCGACCGCGGCCCTCGTGAACGTGGTGGGCGGACTGGATATGACAATGGCTGAAGCGGAGGGTGTCGTCCAGGAAGTCTATGCCCTCATCGATCCGAATGCACGTATCATATGGGGCGCCCAGGTTGATGACACGATGCAGGGCCACATGCGGACGCTCCTTGTGGTGACAGGAGTGCGGTCGCCACAAATATATGGGAGAAATGAAAAATTAACCCCGAAAGTTCAGAAGCAGTTCGACATCGACTTTCTGAAGTGAGAAGATATGGAGCTACCAAAACCGGATCTCAAGATCGACGTCCAGGAAGAGTTATTCCGAAAATACTGGCGTGTGATCAAACTTGCCCGAACACCGACTCGTGATGAGTTCCAGAAGATCGCCCTTGTATCTGCAGCGGGTGTCGCAATCATAGGCCTCCTGGGGTTCATCATATACGAAGCGATGCTCATCTTGCCGCGCTGATGATCATGCCGGAAAATGGCAACCGAATATATGCGATCAAGACCACGTCCAAGCAGGAACGGACGGTAGCCGACAATATTAAGAAGGCAATAGAATCCAAGGCCACCGACGTCAGGATACTCGCGGTTGTGGTCCCTGATGAGCTGAAAGGCTATGTCCTCGTGGAGACCGGCGAGGCACAGAACAGGGTTGAGCAACTTGTTGAACTGATCTCTCATGCGCGCGCTGTGGTGAGGGGAGAGACGGCTCTCTCTGAGGTCGTACACTTCCTCACTCCAAAGCCAGTCGTCAGTGGTATCTCGGAAGGGACAATCGTTGAGCTGATCGCGGGTCCCTTCAAGGGAGAGAAAGCGGTGGTAAAACGTATTGACACCGCAAAAGAGGAGATAACGGTGGAGCTCTACGAGAGCGTCCTTCCGATTCCGATCACGGTTCGCGGCGACAATGTCAGGGTAATCGATAAAGGAGAGGACAAATAGCCTTTCCCAGACTCCTTTTCCGGGTATAACTTTTAAGTCCCCTGCCACCCACCTTATTGAACCCACGCTCTGATCCCTTTCACGGGACGGCATGGTGAGTTGACATGGCAGAAGTGGTCGAGGTTCTTGTACCAGGCGGCAAAGCTACTGCCGGACCCCCTCTGGGCCCGGCACTCGGACCACTCGGTATCAACGTGAAGGCAGTTGTCGACGAGATCAACAAGAAGACCGATTCCTTCAACGGGATGCAGGTCCCTGTCAGGGTTGAAGTCGATGACAAGAAGAACTTCACGGTCTCGGTGGGTATTCCCCCGACGACAGCCCTCATAATGAAAGAGGCCGGTATCGAGAAAGGGTCCGCAGAACCGAACACGAACGTGGTCGGTGACCTGCCGCTCGAGGCCACAGTCAGGATTGCCCGCATGAAACTCGAAGATATGCTCTCCTATGACCTGCGTCATGCAGTCAAGGAGGTTATCGGTACATGCGTCAGTATGGGTGTCAATGTCGACGGAAAGCGACCGAAAGATGTCCTTTCTGCGATTGATGCCGGGCAATACGACTCGGTCCTCAAGGAATAGGCCAATGGAAACCATAGGAGATCGAAGAGGTCGCTGACTATGGAGGTATGAAATGGTTGATCGGGCAATAATTACCGAGGCCGTAAAGACGGCCAAAGAAAAGGCGCCCAAACGGAAATTTTCCGAGAGTATTGACCTCACCGTCAATCTCAAGAACATCGATCTTACCCAGCCGAAGAACCGGATTGACGAGACAATCCTCCTCCCCCATGGAACGGGGCGGAAGATCCTGATCGCGGTCCTTGGCAAGGGTGACATCACGACCCAGGCACGGGAAGCGGGAGTAGACCTCGTCCTCGGGCCCGAGGAGATCGAACGTCTCGGCGGCGAACCGCGTGAAGCGAGGACGATCGCGAACAGGCACCGGTTCTTCCTTGCCGAGACCGCGGTGATGCCGCAGGTCGGGCGGTTCCTGGGTCCAAGGCTCGGGCCGCGGGGCAGGATGCCGACGCCAATCCCGGGCGGAACAGACATAAGGCCCATGGTCGAGAGGCTCCGGAACTCGGTGAAGATCCGTACAAAGGACAAGAAGGTCTTCCATGTGACGGTGGGCACCACCGCGATGACCGAGGACCAGGTTACAGACAACATCGATGCGGTACTCCGCCGTGTTGAATCTGTCCTCGAACAGGGCGAAATGAACATCCGTTCCGTATACGTGAAGACCACGATGGGACCTGCCGTGAAGGTGATCTGAAATGGCGGTCTATACACGGCACCTCCCGGCCTGGAAAAGGCGCGAGGTGGACGAGATCAAGAAGTCCGCAGGTCAGTATGCCCTCGTAGGACTCGTCGACATGTACGGAATCCCCGCCTCCCAGATGCAGCACATCCGCCGGAACCTCCGCGGGAAAGCGGTCATCAAGATGACCCGCAACACCCTCATTGCACATGCATTTTCTGAGATGGGCGGAAAGATGCCTGAAGTCGCGGGTTTTTTAAAGGGACACTCGGCCCTGATCTTTACCAATGACAACCCGTTCCGTCTTTTCAAGATGCTTGAGAAGACCAAGACCAGGATGGCCGCAAAAGCGGGAGAGATCTCTCCGATGGACATCGTGGTCGAGAAGGGACCAACCAGCTTCAAGCCCGGGCCGATCGTCGGTGAACTCCAGCAGGCAGGTATCCCTGCCGCAATAGAGGCTGGAAAAGTAAAGATCCGCGAGACCAGGACGGTCCTCCGTACGGGAGACGTAATTTCCCAGAAGATGGCCGACGTGCTGATGAAGCTCGATATCAAGCCAATGGATGTCGGGCTTGCCCTGCAGGTCGCCTGTTTCGAGGGAGATATATACGAGCCATCAATCCTCGCGATAGACGAAGAAGTGATCCTCGCACAGATCACCCTCGCTACCCAGCAGGCATTCAACCTCTCGGTGAACGAGGCAATACCGACCACCGAGACGATCGGGCCGATCCTCACCATGGCGGTCCGTGAAGCACGCGGACTTGCCGTCGAGGCATCTGTATATGGCAAAGACATAATCGATGCCATCATCGGAAGAGCATACCAGGAGAGCATGGCCATCCGGCAGATGACCGGGGGTCAGTAACCACCCATACGAATGAATTTCATAAGGTGAATTGGAATGGAGTACATCTACGCAGCACTACTGCTTCACAAGGCAGGCAAGGAGATCAATGAGACTGGCGTCAAGGCGGTTCTCACCGCTGCAGGCGTTGCAGCCGACGATGCACGGGTGAAGGCACTCGTTGCGGCACTGGACGGCGTGAACATTGAAGAGGCCATCAGCAAGGCCGCTGCAGCACCGGTTGCAGCCGTTGCCGCAGCCCCGGCAGCGGGGCATGCAGCTGCAGCCGCCACGGCACCCGCCGCGGAAGAGAAGCCTGAGGCTGCAAAGAAGGAAGAGGAAGAGAGCGGCATGGCCGGTCTCGGTGCCCTCTTTGGCTGATCCCTCCTTTTTTCAACACTATCCCGGGTGTCTCTCACGGCTTTCCGTTTTCGGTTCCAGCGGGTACGGGACTGCGTGGCCAGAGAGAATGAAAACGCCGGAGTAACCCTCCGCCTGCCAGGAAAAAGGAGTGAAACCGGCGGTTATAGCTTGAGGAGGTCCCGGCAACGGGGGCAGAATGCCCGTTCCTTTGCCTGGAGATCGTCGAACCCCCCGGGATTCCACATGATACAGGCCGGGTCTGTACAGTGGGGAAGACCAAAGAGGTGTCCGATCTCATGACAGGCCTCCTTGGAGAGGCGGTCCGCCAAGCCGTCATCCCCGTCATCCCGGTTATACTGCGCTCCTGACAGCCGGGCAGCGGATACCACCGCATTCATAGTGGAAGGCCGGGCGAGCCCGAACAGGTGCGGATGCCCTTCCATGAAGAGATCACCTCCCGTGACGAGGAGGAGAAGCCCCGGGAACGAGAACCGCCGGCGGTAGGTATCCATCACCGTGAGGACCGCCTGGGCATCATACTGATTCCGCACGGGAGAATACCCGGTAAGAATGAGAGGACTCTCAGTAATACGAACGGGCAGGGAGAGAATATCGCTGATTATCGAACAGACCGGTCGTTCCAGCCCCTCCGGTGCGAGTGTATCCCAAAAAATAAGGATCTCCATTCTTATATCCTATGCAGATGGCCCCGCATAAAAGTATTGAGCAGGACGTTGCGGAATACATCGTTCTGCATTACAGGCGCGCCGTCGAGATAGGTCCGGGGCGTACCTTCACCGCCGCCAGGATCCTCCACAACTCCGGCAGGCTGCTCACTGCAGTTGATATCCACCCCTGCACCGCCCCTCCCGGGGTCCCCTTCGTACAGGATGACATATGGAACCCTCTGCCTGCACACTATACCGGTGCAGATGTGTTGTATGCCATCCGGCCGGGGTATGAGATACTCCCTTCCATCATCCGCCTTGGAAAAGAGATCGGGGCCGACGTCATCGTCTACCACCTCGGTTTCGAGACATGGGGAGACGGCGGGGAGATCATCAGGGCAGGACAGATATTCCTCCACCGGTATTATCAGGTAGTGAATCCCTCAAAGAGGGTCTTCTGACGGCCTTTTTTCGGTTTCTCCTCGCTTGTTCCAGGGGCCTCCCCTGTCAACTCTCCTTTCACGGGTCCCTGGGCAGAAACTGCCCCTGATACATGACCTCCTGGAGGAACAGGGGAGACACCGTCCTTTGCTGACATACCAGAAGCTGCCTGTGAGACATGACCTCCTGGAGGAACAGGGGAGACACCGTCCTTTGCTGACGTAGCAGGGGCTGACCGTTTCCGTGGACCCCTCTTCCTGCCGGCTGGTGCATCTGGCAACGCAGGCTGCACGGAACGGCAGGCACTGGCAGCCCGGTCCCTGTCATGGATAAAGAGGTCCAGTTCATCGGCATTCATGCCGTAATCGCGGGCAAATTCTTCGGGGGCCAGGTCAACGAGGAGAGTGAGAGGTCCAAGGTATGTCTCGCGGAGTGTCCGTACCGCAAGCGCGTTCCTCTGCGCGATTCGGGTCATGGCCTGGGTCCGGAGCGATCTCTGCCTTTTCCCGGAGGACATGCGTTTCCAGCGGTCAGGGGGAAGGATCCTGGCATGGATCCCACAGCCCTCTGCCTCGGCAGAGACACCGAGGACCATCATGGCCTGGGCATACCGCCAGAGGGTGTAGTGCTGGAGCCGGAACGTGTTGCCAAGGAAACAGTCAGCCCTGGCAAGCCACCGGTACGCTCTGCCAGCCCGCCCTCCCCTGCCCATATGCGGGAGCGAGGCTTCTATCCACTGGATAATGGTATCCGGCGTATCTTCGACTTCCCTCCCGATTCTTAGCAGTTCCTCCGGCTTCCCACCGGCATGAATGGCACTGACGAGACTGAATATGGTAGAGCGCTGGTCTTTGCCCGAGGTCCGGACGTCTTCGCCGGAGACCGATTCTTTCCCGACTGCTGCCGCATGGAGCATCGTCACTGCGGAACGCATATCACCGCCCGCTGCCTCTGCAATCGACCGGATTGCATCATCCCCACATGATATCGCTTCTCTCGAGCAGATATGGCGGAGTGCAGGAGCAATGGAGCGTGCCGGAAGGGCGCGAAACTGGACTGGCTCGCAGAACGACCGTATCTCCCCGGGTAGGCCATACGGGTCATTGACGATCAGGATAACCGGCTGGCGGGCATTCCGCAACACCTCGAGGATAGCCCGGGCACCACCGTAATCGGCGCTCCCGTGCAGGTTGTCCGCTTCATCGAGTATGATGAGTGTATGTACAGCCCCGGAGAGGTTCCGGCTTGTACTCCCGGCTCCTGCGACCTTCTCTATCACAGCCCGCGTCCTCTGGTCGCTTGCATTCAATTCGAGGGTCGTCCAGCCCATGTCGTGTGCCAGTGCATGTGCTGCGGAAGTCTTCCCGGTGCCTGGTTTCCCATGCAGGAGGAGAGGAGGACGGGACGGCGACCAATCGCGGGCCCACTCTACGATCTGCCGAACTGCGTTTGTATTCCCAAGTACATCCTCCAGTGAGGAGGGCCTGTACTTCTCTGCCCAGTCCATTTCACCCCATCCGCCTGATATCAAATACATTATGTGAGATGAGGCAGAAATAGCATACGATATTCTCGGGAGACAGGTGAAACTCCGTGGTATACAGTTGTTCTACCGAAGATATTGCGAAGACGGTCCGTGAATACGAAGGAGTGAGACGGAAGCAGACCATTGGGGAGATGGTCCGTGCACTCCGGATAGATTCACCCAGTGTCCTTGCATCCTTCGGTGAGGACGCCGCGGTCATCGATCACGGGGAAGAAGTTCTTCTCCTGGCAGCTGACGGCATATGGAGTCGCCTGATGGAGGCAGACCCGTACTGGGCAGGATACTGTGCCATCCTGGTCAATATCCACGACATCGCCGCGATGGGGGGTACTCCTGTTGCCCTTGTCGACATCTTTTCACTAGCAGATGAGAAGATACGCGACCTGGTCATCAAGGGCATGTCCGATGCATCCCGGCAGTTCGGTGTTCCTGTCGTGGGTGGCCACCTTCATCCCGATACCCCCTACAGCGTTATCGATGTCGCCATCCTCGGAGTCGCACGGAAAGACGCGGTCATCTACAGCCATACTGCACAGCCAGGCGACGCAGTGATCGCTGCTATCGACCTCGACGGGCGGGTTCACCCCTCCTGCTTCCTCAACTGGGACAGCGTCACGATGAAGAGTGCCAGCTATGTCCGGCAGCAGATAGCAGTCCTCCGCGAGCTCGCGGAGGCGGGCCTGGTCACGGCAGGGAAAGATATCAGCAACCCTGGCGTGATCGGCACGCTGGGAATGCTCCTCGAGGTTAGCCGGGTGGGAGCGGAGATTGACCTGGATACCATCCCCCGGCCAAACCTGCGCCAGCATGCCATGACCTTCGAGCAATGGGTCCGGATGTACCCAGGAATGGGCTTCATAGTGACTACCAGGGAGGAGAAGACGGCAGAGGTATGCCAGCGGTTCGGGGCTGCGGGGATCACGGCTCACCGAATTGGGACCGTGAACGATTCCCACGAGCTGCGGGTGACGTACTGTAGTGAAGGCACGGCAGTCTTCGACTTCAATGAGCGTGGGATCATGCGCCTCTATAACGGCCAGGAAACGGGAACATGAGCACAATCGGGATCGGGATCGGTGAAGAGGCAGGACCGGTCTTCCGAAGTATCCAGCAGGGGTCTGTCAATTCGGATGTGGTAGGGTACGGCAGGCCGGGATTCTTCGATTCCGATGAGGTGCCGTTTCCGCTCAGGCTCTCGGAGAACCCCGGGAACTGTCTCATCACCGATCTCTTTGCAGGCAGGATTGATGCCGCGGTGAGGGGTTCGCTCCCCTCCAATTCCACTCTATTCGCCCTGAAAAAAATTGCAGGAGTCCGCGACCTCGAACGGGTCGCTCTTCTTGAGCTGCCCTCGGGCACCCGGTTCCTCCTTGCACCGGTAGGAGTCGACGAGGGGTGGAGTATCACCCAGAAACTCTCCCTTATCCAGAAAGGCCGGGAACTGGCAAAAAAACTGGGGTTGCCTGACACGGTCGCCGTCCTCTCCGGGGGGCGGTTAGGGGACATAGGCCGTCACCCCGCCGTCGACCGGAGTATGGCAGATGCCGAACTGACAGCCCGTATCGGGGCTGCGGAACATTACGAAATCTTAATAGAGGAGGCTGTTGGCCATTCAGGGCTTATTATTGCCCCTGATGGGATAGCTGGCAACCTCGTCTTCAGGACCCTGACCTTTCTCGGTGGCGGTGTCGGACATGGGGCACCTGTACTGAATATCGATAAAATTTTTGTAGATACTTCGCGCGCCTCCCCAGATTACTGCAACGCACTAATCCTCGCCGAGCAGCTCATTAAATCCTGAACATGGAAATCCCCATGTTTTTATTTTAGATATCAGTGCATTCTACCCTTTTTATCCCGGGATACTTCCATACCAGCCGTTCCCAACAATCCTTTCGGATCGCTTCCCAATATCACAAAACGAACCGAAATGGTCGATGTTTACGAAACGTTTAAATATTTGCTGATATACCTTTCTCTTGAGGTAAAACGAATGGCGGATTTACCCATTGCTGCAGTAGTACGGATTGCAAAGAAGAATGGCGCAGAGAGAGTCGGAAGCGACGCTGCTGCTGCCCTTGTAGCCAAGGCTGAGGCTTATATCGCCAACCTGACCAAGGAAGCAAACCGCCTTGCCATGCACGCCGGCCGCAAGACCATCAAAGAAGAGGATGTTGAACTCGCGGCCAAGTCCGCGTAAGACCTTTTAATTCCTAATTGGAGATAAAAACACCGGCACTTTTGCAAGGTGGCATCTCCTTTTTTTCTCTTAATCCCTTTCAACTACGAAAAGAAATTTTCCAGGCACAGGACGGCACCCCTATCCTGGAAGTGAAGCGGCTGTTCTTTATCTGCACAGCCAATAAGAGGCGCCCGGTGACCGGGCCGCGTCACCTCTCCACACGCATTTCTCCTTCAGAATTCGCCTTTTGTACTGGGAACCCGGTCCGGATTCCCATAATGGGAGAGTGCACCATCAAGTGCGATACCAAATGCCTTGAAGACCGCTTCGCAGCGGTGGTGATCATTTCTTCCTTCAGCCCGTATGTGAGCGGTAATACCGGCGTGGGTACAGAGCGAAGAGAAAAAATGGGATACCATGTCCACTTCCATTCCCCCGAGTGACCGGCCGGTAAACGGCACCTGAAACTCCAGGTATGGCCTTCCACCCACGTCAAGGGCAACTGAGGCAAGGGACTCGTCCATGGGAACTATTGCATGGGCAAACCGGCGGATCCCCCTTCCATCCCCCACCAGTTCACGGATCGCCTTCCCAATTACAATCCCCGTATCCTCGACGGTATGGTGCCCATCCACCTCGAGGTCTCCCTCGGCCAAAAGGGTGAGATTAAAGTGTCCATGCCGTGCGAATGCATCCAGCATGTGATCAAAGAAAGGGATACCGGTCTTTACGCTGCATTCCCCGTTCCCGTCGACGGTGAGGGAGAGGGAGATGCTCGTCTCCCTGGTCTTCCTGGTTACCTGTGCCTGTCTCATCGTGCTGCCTCCATTGCATCGGGGAGCCGCAACAGCCCGCTATAGAGGGCCGAGCCAAGCACTATCCCCCATGCTCCTACTGATTTCAGGGTAGATACATCTCCCGGGGAGGATATGCCTCCTGCTACTATGATTGGTATCTTTACGGCAGATATGAGGTCCCGGACCGGCCCCGGGTCGATTCCCCCCTGGAGCCCTTCGACATCCACGTTGGTAAACAGGAGGGACCCTGCACCCTTCCGGGAGAAGACCCGGGCCCACTCTATGAAGTCGCCTGAACTCACCTGCCATCCCTCAATCGCTATCTGGCCTCCCCTGGCATCAACCCCGGCCATGATCCTCTCCCGGCCGAACTCCTCTGCAAGGCGGGAGAGGGAACCGGGATCATTCCGTGCAAGTGTTCCGAGTATAACCCGGTCGATCCCTGTCTCCAGCCAGTGGACCGCATCATCATGCGTGCGTATGCCCCCCCCGAGCTGGATGGAGATCCCGGTATCCTTCACAAGGTCCCGGATAAGCGTGGCATTCCTTGTCGAGTCCCCGAACGCGCCGTCAAGGTTGATCACGTGCAGGGCCTCCGCACCCTGCCGGATCCACCGGTCCGCACATTCGGCAGGGGTACCAAAAACCGTTGCAGACTCCCGCCGTCCCTGGACGAGCTGGACACAGTGACCGCCGAGGATATCCACCGCAGGAAAGACAATCATCCGGCATTCACCGGATCATCCTCTGGATCCCCATCACGAGGATATCCCGCGCACCAGCCCGTCGGAGACGGGGGATCAGGCCCGGGACACTCTTCTCCGTGACCACTGCGTGGATGGCCACGAGGTCATCCCGGGATGCCACTTCCATCACCGTCGGGCCTGACAGGCCCGGGAGAACCCCCTGGATCTCGCTGATGCAACTGCGGTTTGCATTCATCATCAGGTAGCACTGGCCAATCGCCCGGATCACGCTCTCGAGGGCGAGCCTGATCTCCTCTATCTTTGCAGTCTTCATGGCAAGGGCCCGGAGATTGGCGATCAAGACGGTCCCGGTCGTGAGCACTTCGTCGATCTCCCTCATGTGGTTCGCTTTCAGTGTCGTGCCCGAGCTCGAGAGATCAACAATGGCCTCGGCGATACCAAGGTGAGGTGTTGCTTCACAGGCTCCTCCAACCCTGACGACTGACACCGTGATACCTTTTTTTTCGAAGTAGGAGTGGGTAAGCGAGGGGAATTCCGTTGCTACCCGCGCATTCCCCAGGTCTTCAGGGGTGTTAGCAGGAGAGTCTTCGGGAACGGCCAGGACCAGGCGGGCGTGGCCGATCTGGAGGTCAAGGAGTTCCTCGACTTTTGCCTTCCGCTCACAGACCATGTCATGACCCGTGATACCAAGGTCGGCAGCTCCTGAAGAGACGTAATCCGGGATGTCCACAGGCCGTGCAAAGAGGATCTCGATGAATGGATCTACGGTCCGCGAGACCAGCCGCCGCTCCCCTGAATCGATAACATGGAGGCCGCTCTTCTCGAGCAGATCCGCAACGGGTGTTGCGATCCGCCCCTTGTTCGGCACGGCAAGCCGGACAGTGGAAGGGTCACGTTCCATGATCTTCTTCATTCCAGGTCAGAATGTCCTGACCTCTCCCCTTACGACCTTCTCGGTGAGGCAGGTTATCCCTGCAAGGCCATCGTCAATGATCCCTTCGATATCGCGGCAGATATCAGCAATATCACATCCCTCTTTCGGGATGATCTGGGCGCTTGCAACGAGGGGGTGATCAATGGGAGCCCCGATCTGGGAGAGGAGCCGGATATAAATTTCTTCTATCCCAGCTACCTTCGTGACACACTCCTGTGCGAGCTGGGTTGAGAGCAGGTTGTATATCTTCCCGATGTGGTTGATCGGGTTCTTCCCGGAGGTGGCTTCCATGCTCATCGGGCGGTTCGGTGTGATGAGACCGTTGCACCTGTTACCACGGCCGACAGATCCATCATCGCCCATTTCGGCGGAGGTCCCAGTCACGGTGAGGAAGACAGATCCGCTGTTGATGTCATCGGCCGTGTTGACGGCGACCTTGACTGACCGCCGGGTGAATTTCCGTGCTAGAGTACCTATCTCGTCCTCCATAACCTGCTTGTATTCCATGTAATCCTCGAGCCCACTACAGTACCGGTCTACCATCGCGCAGGCGATGGTGAGCGTGATTGAGTCATCCTCACGGAGCCCCATGATCTTGATGTCCTGCCCGATTACAGGATATTTGGGTCTCAGTGTCCTGTTGATATACTCATTTGCCTCGAGGATTATCGTCTCGGTCTCGGAGAAGGGTGCGTGCCCGACACCGAATGACGTGTCATTCGCACGGGGGATCCGGGACTGGCAGGGTGTGAAGACATCACGCAGATCGGTTGACCCCACCCCCATCCGGCAGTCCACGATCACACCCCGGTCAAGGTCGAGGAGGGGGAGGGTTTCACGCAGGTACTGGCGTGCAGCACCAACCGCGATGGAATCGGTCGCGATATTCACACCGTCAAAGTTCTTGGTTGCACGTCCATCAAGGAGGATGAAGATCGGGCGGATGATCTTCCCCCCGCCATACTTCGGTTCCGACTCCCCGGCGACGATCTCTCCCTGGTCTGTATTGTGGTGCAGGATTACCCCGCACTCCTCAAGGTACGCCGCACAGAGGGCCCTGCTCACTGACTCGGCTATCCCATCCGCAAGGCTGTCCGGGTGACCTGCACATTTCCGCTCAACCAGTTCGATCTTCTGTTTTTCAAGCGGGATTTGACAGAGACCCTCGATTTTTATGTTTCGGCTCATCGATATCCCCTGTATGGTGGATTTCAGGATTAATTGGGTTTGGAAGGAACTTAACCATTTCTTTCTCTTCTCTTTGCTCTTTCAACAGGATATTCACCATCACGTGAACCCCTGCCAGACAGGTGAGAAGGAGACCGGTATTGTTCGATTCTCCGATGACCTGATTTGTCCGTCTGGATTCGAACTCAATGATGGCAGAACCGGCATACCACCATCATGCATGAAGACTTTCGGGAGACGACAAGGTGCACCAGGCGGGCTGGTAGTCGTGGTGCCACGGTGTATCACGCAGCAGTCCCCTGATGCCCCGGGTTATCACTCCCCGAGATCCCGCGACGCCCGTCCTACCAGGCCTGCAGGGCCATCAGTCCAGGAAAGATTGCAGGCAGTGAACCGTGCCGGTGAACCTGTTGCCATTCCCAGCGCAGAGAAGGGTCCCTGGCAGGGAAAAACAGGGTGACGGTTGAGGAAAAAAGCAGAGGAAACTGGGTATATATCAGGGGCCGCGGTGAAGGAACCTGCGGAGACTGCGGGTGCGTTCAGTGCCTTCCGGTTCCACTGCTCCCTGCTCGGGGGGCGGTGACCTTGAGGGGCTGGTAGGAGCGCGAGTGGCAGAAGGGGCTGCCGGTGCCGGATCTTTCACCTCGCCCTGGAGGTTTGCGAAGTTCATTCTGCTTCCACAGTATGGGCAGAAGTTCGCCATTGGGGGGATACGTTTCCCACACTGGTAACAGAACTGGAACAGATCACCCGATTCCCTGATATTTCCCCCGACCCTGCGGGGAAGGGTTACAGGGCGTTTCTCAGGCGAGACGCGCGGTGAAGCCGCCTTTTCTGGTCCCCCGGGAAGTACATGGGGTACGGTCCGGACCCGTTCCACTTCCGGAAAGAGGGGGGCTGCCCGCTGCCGGCTGGTGATGAGACCGGGAGGAGTGCTCATGGCCCGGGGCAGCTCCTCCTGGAAACGGGAAGGCCCCTCGTTCAGGATACGTACCCACTCAGAGGCTTCGGCTTCACGGTCTGTCCCCTCTCCCGCAAAAGAGATCTTCATTGTCCGGGTCTCTTCATCTGAGGTCCGGATCGAGAGGATAAGAACTGGTTCCTGGACAGACAGGGCATCCCGCTCGCACCGGAGGATGGATTCCCTCAGGATCTCCTTTGCCGCAACCGGCATGTCTGTGACGCGGGAATCGAGGAGCAGAAGCCGTCGGTCCGTAACACATCCTGTAAACTGGAATTTCTTGATAGCTACCCCTTCCGAGCATAGTATGAGCCGTTCGCCGGACTGGAGAAGCATCTCGAGGCCTCTCTTCTCAGGTCCTCCATCACCGGTTCCACCGGTCTCTCTCGACAGGATACTATCACCAAACCCGTGTACTCATCAATGTTAGCCCTGCATCTTCATCTTCTTTCTGCTCGATTCCCACCGGATAGCTGAACATTTCAGTGCGCTACCCAGGAAAACCCATTCCGCCAGGTCATGGACAGGGATACCTGGGACCAGCCCACCCAACACTCAAATGACCTCCCGGCACTCAAATGAGAATATCCCTCACCATTGCAGGTATTTCGCCAGGTCTCCTCGCAACCGGGACTCCAAGTCCCTCAAGGCGCTGTATCTTGGACCTGGCATCCCCTTCACCACCCTCGATGATAGCCCCCGCATGCCCCATCCGTTTCTCGGGGGGTGCCGATATACCGGCAACATAGGCCACGACAGGGAGATCCGTGCTCTTCGCCCCCTCCTCTTCCAGGGCACCGCCGACCTCCCCGATCAGCACGGCCGCCCGGGTCCCGGGATCGTCCTCGAACTGTGCCAGGACATCGGAAAACGTCTGGCCGATCACAGGGTCTCCTCCAATCCCGACAATGGTGCTCTGACCGATACCGGCACGGGTGAGCTCGTGGATGACTTCATATGTGAGAGTCCCGCTCCTCGATATCACGCCGACTTGTCCGGGCAGGGCGAGGGATACCGGCATGATCCCAAGTTTAATCTCTCCGGGAGAGAGCAGACCAGGGCAATTCGGGCCGATGACGGTGCATCCCTCCATATCAGCATACGCAATGGCGGACATCGTATCGTGAACAGGGATGTGCTCGGTGATAACAACTGCAAGTTCAAGGCCGGCATCCGCAGTCTCCATGATTGCATCACCAGCAGCCATGCCAGGTACGAAGATCACGCTGACCGAGGCGTCATGGGCTGCGGTTGCTTCCCTGATGCTATTATACACCGGGACGCCGTGGACTTCCTGGCCGCCCTTTCCAGGTGTCACACCGGCTACAACACCGGTCCCCCCGGTTGTCCGGGCATATTCATTCATCAGCCTGAGGTGGAACGCGGCCTGCTGCCCGGTTGCACCCTGCACTATTACGCCGGTCCACTTGTCGGCATAAATCATGATGCTGCCTCCACGGCCGCCTTTACAACTTCGTCCATCGTGTCCAGCATCCTGTATCCCTGCCCTGCCAGTATCGCTCGCCCTTCCGCTTCGTGTATTCCAGCCAGCCGCACAATGACCTTCTGGGATATCCCGGCATTCACGATACCCCGGGCAACTTCATCGCACCGGGTTATCCCGCCGAGGATGTTGACGACGATGACCCTGACGGAAGGGACACCCGCGACGAGGCGGACCGCATGCATAACGCGTTCCTGGTCTGCTCCCCCACCCACGTCGAGGAAATTGGCTGCCTTCCCCTTGTAGAACTCGATGAGGTCAAGGGTCGCCATCGTGAGCCCTGCACCATTCCCGATGACACCAATTGTCCCGTCGAGTTCTACGTAGCTGAAGCCGTAAGAAGCTGCGACCCTTTCTTTATCCGTGAGGTCACGGTTGGCCGATATCCCCTGCCGACGGAGGGCATTGTCATCGACCACCAGCTTGGCGTCCGCCGCGTAGAGTCCCTGCTCTGTCGTAACGAGCGGGTTGATCTCTGCGAGAAGGGCATCTTTCTCCAGGAATACCCGGTAAAGTTTGCGGATAACCGGTCCTATCTCTGCCGGAGCAGAACCTACAAGGGCCCTCACCATGAATAGTGGCAGCTCATGGACGAGGGGAGATATCCTCATCCGCCGCAGGGCTTCCGGACTGGTACGCACCAGTTCCTCGATCTCCACCCCGCCGGCCTCTGCAAAGAGGATAAGCACCTTCTTCGAGGAACGGTCGATGGTCATCGACAGGTAGTATTCGTGCGTGATAGGCAGCCATTCCTCGACCAGTACTTCCCTGACCGGGACCCCTTTAATATCCCGTGAGAAGAGGGCCCGGGCGAGTGCCGGAACTTCGCTCCGCCCTCCGATCAGTACCCCTCCTGCTTTTCCCCTTCCTCCGACCTCTACCTGTGCCTTGAGGACAAGCCGGTCCCCGGCAACTTTGTCACATTCCGGGATCTGGTCCGGTGAACGGATCACTACCCCTGATGGGGCAGGGATCCCGTACTTCCGGAGTATCTCCTTCGCCTCGTATTCCATCAATTTCATGGCTTTTTTCCCTCCAAGGTCTCAGTATCCCGGGATTTTTCCGATGCGATTGAGAACCCGAGCTTGAGCGCCTTGGTATTGAGTTCCTCGGTCCCCTTTGGTACGCTGTCCAGGACCGCTTTCTCAATCGCCTGGGGCGAGACGATCCCAGTCACGGCGACGAGCGCCCCGAGCATGATGATGTTTGCTACTATGTCACGTTTCAACTCCGCCTTGGCCGCCTTCGTCGCAGGGATCTCCACGTACCGGCAGGACGGGCGGCTATGGACCAGGTCGGTGTCAAGGATCATCATGGCGTCCGGCCGTGGAGACCGGCCGTACTTCTCAAACCCTTCCTGGGACATGATCACGTAGATATCAGGGTCTGTCACTTTCGGGAACAGGATGGGGACGTCATCGATGATGACCGCACTCATCGATGCGCCACCACGGGCCTCGGGGCCATAGACCTGCGTCTGGACAGCATATGCCTGGTCGTACATCACGGCTGCACGCCCGAGGATGACCGCTGCCAGGATGATACCCTGCCCACCGAAACCAGAGAAACGGATCTCGTGCCTCATTGCGGTACCCCCATGACCGGCCTGGCACGCCGGACGAACTCGCCGATCTCGGTCATGCCGGCAGCGACCTCCCTGCCTTCCGCGCGGAGGCGCCGGGCCTTCTCGTGGAGGATGGTGTGGGTCTTTATGTATTCTATCTGGTCCTTGACTTCGCGGAACTTGTTTCTGCGGCCGTAGTTTGTCGGGCACTGGACCATCGCCTCGATGAACGAGAGTCCAGGGGTCTCCAGGCCTGCGCGTATCGCGGAGGTCAACTCCTTGACATGGTAGGAGGTCCACCGTGCCGCGTAGTTGGCACCTGCCGCAATGGCCAGGCCACAAAGGTCGAAGGCAGGCTCAGTTGCTCCATACGGGGTGGTGGTGGTGAGGGCACCTCTCGGGGTCGTCGGGCTCCCCTGCCCACCGGTCATCCCGTAGATCTGGTTGTTCATGCAGACGACCGTGAGGTCGATGTTCCGCCGGCATGCATGGATGAAATGGTTCCCCCCGATTGCGGCAAGGTCCCCATCGCCGGTGAAGACCACAACATGGAGGGAAGGGTTTGCCAGCTTGACCCCGGTTGCAAAGGCAAGCGCCCTCCCGTGCGTGGTATGGAGTGAGTCTGACACCACATAGCCGGAAGCCCGGGAAGAGCACCCAATCCCTGAAATAAATATAGTTTCATCGACTTTCCAGCCTATTGCATCGACTGCGGTGAGGGCACAGTTGATGATGGTGCCATTCCCGCACCCTGCACAGTAAATGTGGGGGAGGCGGTCCTGCCGGTACCAGTCCATGAACGTCACAGCCATTCCTCCGCAGTTTCCCGGAGTGAACCAGGTGAATGGAGGTCTCCGCCGAGACAGGGGACAGACACCACTTCGAGATCGGTATGACGCTGCACCTCCCGGGAGACCTGGCCGAGGTTCAGCTCAGGGAAGATGAAGACCCGTGCATTCGGGAACCGAAGGAGTTCCTTCTCGGGGAACGGCCATACCGTCCGGAACCTCAGGTGGCCAATTCTTCGATCCTGGGTGTCAGCAAGGGCCTGGTCGACCGACCGTGACGGGGCACCGTACGAGAGGAAGACCACATCGGCGTCCGGGTTCTGAACGAGAGTATCCGCGATCTCGTGGCGCTTGTCTTCGACTTTTCCGGCGAGCCTCTCCACGAGGCGGGCATGGACTCCGGGGTTAGTCGTCGCAGGATACCCGCGCTCATCGTGGGTGAGCCCGGTAACGTGGACCCGGTGACCGGAGCCAAAGACAGGAAAGCCAGGGACGCCATCCTCCCCGCCCTGGAACGGGAGGGCGCCCGGTGCGAGGGGTTGCCGCGTCTCCAGGGGAACAGAATCAGGGATGAGGATGACCTCCCGCATGTGCCCGATTATCTCGTCGGCCATGAGGAAGACCGGGACTCGGAAGCGGTCGGCCAGGTTGAATGCCCTGACCGTGAGGTCGTACATCTCCTGGACACTCGAGGGACAGAGGGCGATCATGCTGTAATCCCCGTGTGACCCGAAACGGCACTGGAGCATGTCTCCCTGTGCCGCCATGGTGGGCTGCCCGGTGCTCGGGCCCCCGCGCTGGATGTTGACAAGCACGCAGGGCGTTTCCGTCATCACCGCAAACCCGACATTCTCCATCATCAGGGAGAAACCGGGACCGCTTGTGGCCGTCATCGCCCTTGCACCCGTCCAGGAAGCCCCGATAACCGAGGCAATCCCTGCGATCTCGTCCTCCATCTGGATGTAGGTGCCCCCCAACTTCGGGAGGCGGATAGCCATGTGCTCTGCCACCTCGGTCGAGGGAGTGATGGGATACCCCCCGAAAAACCGGCAGCCGGCAGCAAGTGCCCCCTCTGCACAGGCGATATTCCCCTGCATGAAGTTACGTCGTGTCAAAAATCAATCGCCACCTTTCGCCGCTCGTAGGGCGCCTCTTCGTCCCAGCGGATCGCCTGGTCCGGGCATATCATCTGGCACATGCCGCAGAGGGTGCGACCATGGAGTTTCTGGAGCCGGCAGTTCGTACAGCGTTCCGGCCGGTCCATCTCCGGTACCACCACGCCTTTCCTGTTGAGACGGGAGCCAGTTTGGAATATCCGGTACGGACAGACCATTGTGCAGAGATTGCAACCCTTGCAGCGGTTCTCATCAATTGCAAGTTTCATCGGCGACACTCCAAGCCGGTCCTGAAACGCTTGTTATAACGGGATTCCGCGTTCTCCTGGACCCGGAAAAAGAGATCATTCCCCTCTGAGTCGATCCCGACAACAAGGGGGAGATGGTCGAGTTCGAGGACCCACACGGCCTCGGCCATCCCGAGTTCAGAGAAGAACGTCCCCCTGACTTGCATCCGGGCAGCTGCCAGGGCAGCACATCCACCGGTGAAGGCGAGGTATACACCCCTCCCCCGGAGCAGGCACGATACTCCGGGCCCCATGCCTCCTTTTCCCACGAGGGCCCGTACCCCGGCGTCGATGAGGAAACCGGAGAGCGAATTCATGCGGGCCGATGTAGTCGGACCTGCGGAGATAACCCGCCCGCCTGTAATAATAGGCCCGCAATGGTAGATTACTGCACCTGTAGGATCAAAGGGGATCCCATGCTCCTGCATTGCAATGTGGGCCTCGTCCCGGGCGGTATAGACCGTTCCCGAGAGGGTGACCCTATCCCCTGCCCGGAGGGAGAGGACCTCGTCTCCAAGCGGGGTGACGAGATCCTTTGGCCGGTTCACGCTCTTTTCCATGGAACCTCCACGGTTGCCCTGCGGCACGCCCAGCACTGGATATTCACTGCCACGGGGAGGGAGGCGGTATGGCAGCCAGCCATGAGAACCCTGACCGCCAGTGCGGTAGTATCACCACCGAGGCCCATCGGCCCTATCCCGAGCGAATTGATACTGTCGCATATCTCCTGTTCAAACTCGTCCATCCTGTCAACAGGGAGGAGGAGCGCTTCTTTGGCAAGGAGGGCTGCACCATCGAATGTTCCTCCGATCCCCACGCCGATGATAACAGGGGGGCAGGGCCGGCCACCGGCGAGGAGGACCGTCTCGGTGACGAACTGGATGACTGAGGCACGTTCCGAGGGAAGGAGCATTGCAAGGCGGGAGACGTTCTCTGACCCGGCCCCTTTCGGAAGGACGGTGATGGTGAAGCGGTCTCCCGGCTTCACGTGGACTGGTGGCATGGAGAGACCGGTGTTGTCACCGGTGTTCTCCCGCGTAAGAGGGTGGACCACATTCGGGCGAAGCGGGATCTCCCTGGTCGCCTTCCGTACGCCTTCGTGGATTGCATCGAGCATCGTCCCGTTCCAGGATATCCCCGGGGGTATCGAGACGAAGATGACAAGGATACCAGTGTCCTGGCAGAGGGGGACCCCAATCTCCCCGGCAAGGGATATATTGGAGAGGATATTTTCGAGCTCCCCACGGGCCACAGATCCGGTCTCACGGGTGACTGCGTCTCTCAGGGCAGTCCTGACATCGGGAGGCAGGGTTATTTCGGCCTCCTGGATAGCACGGAAGGTCGCGGTCGCAATCATCGCGGAGTCTGGAGCGGGGGTATCCATACGTAATCCAGGTTGCAGTATCTGGGATGCAGGTGAAGCCGCCGGAACAGGGGGGAATGCCCCATTCAGGGCAGCCGGGGGTGGCGGGACGGGTCCCGCAATCTACTCCCTCTCTATTGCACGGGTGTTCTATTAAACCGGATCCGTATGGACACACGGTGTATGCCTGGATACCGGATTAACCTGGAAAAAGAAGAGGGGCCTTCAGGAACTCTGGGCAGGAGGATTGGTCGTCCCAATGGTTACATAGGTGGGAGACGGGAGTTTGTGTGCTCCCGACCGGAGAGCTTCCTTTGCCTTGTCAAGATACTGGGCCGTGGTATAGATGGTGAAGATACGCTGGTCCGATTCGACACGGGCCGCAGTCCCGACTGGCTTGCCAAACGCGAGACGCATTCCCTCTGAGACACGGTCTGCTCCTGCCCCGGTCGCCTGCTTGTTCTCCCGAAGGACGTGGTGGGGATAGACACGCAGCTTGAGGTGGAAATTCATCCTCCCCACGTCCTTGAGGAGCTTGCGGTTGATACTGATACGGGCTGCTTCAAGGGCAGTGTGCCTGATCTGGCATGCTTCCCGCACGTGGAGATGCTCTTCCACGGGGAATTCCTGGGAGAGGTTTCCCATCTCGAACTGCACGATCTTGCTCCCGGGTATGCCACCCATGTATTCACGTCGGGTATACGCCTTTTTGGCGATATTCCTATACATCTTACCTGGTTTCCGTACCATCGTGCTGCCCTCCGTTTGACAGCCTGTGCGTTTATAAATGGAAATGTTCGGGTTTATACTTTACGTCGCTCCTTTGCCCTCGTCGATGAGATCGAGGACATGTCTCCGGAGCGAAGCGAACTCGGCACTGGTCCGATCCCTCGGGCGCGGGAGAGGGACCTTCACCTCTTCCCTGACCATGCCGGGCCTCGATGAGAGGACGATCATCCGGTCGGCGAGGAAGACCGCCTCGTCCACGCTGTGAGTCACAAAGAGGATCGTCTTCCTGGTCTTCTCCCTGATATCGAGGAGTTCCCGCTGCATCCTGTTGCGCGTCTGTGCATCGAGTGCTCCGAACGGCTCGTCCATCAGGAGTACCTTGGGGTTCACCGCGAGCGCCCGTGCAACGGCGACACGCTGGCGCATCCCACCCGATAGTTCGTAAGGATAATGACCGGCGAACTCGGCAAGACCGATCAGGTCGAGGTGTATCCGTGCAATCCGCGCACGTTCTTCATGCGGTACACCACGTAACTCCAGTCCGAACGTGATGTTCTCCTCGACCGTCCGCCAGGGGTAGAGGGAATATTCCTGGAATATCATCACCATGCGGGGATCGGGCCTCGTGATCACCTCTTCCCCGAGGATCACACGTCCCGATGTTGGCTGGGTCAGCCCGGCAATAATCCGTAGCAGCGTGGTCTTGCCGCACCCGGATGGACCGAGGAGGGCAACGAACTCCTGGTCAGCGACCCTGATGCTGATGTCTTTGAGTGCCACGACCGGCTCACCACCGGCGGCGGTGAACTCCATCGTTATGTTCTCTGTCCGGAGTATCTCCATGGCCGCATCACCTCTCCTTTGCCTGCCAGCTGAGATAGGTCCGTTCGATCCGCCGGAGAAGCAGGTCGATGGAAAGTCCGATTATCCCAATCACAAACATCCCGGCGATGATCACCTGGACCTGGCCGAAGTTCGATGCATACATGATCAGGAACCCGAGCCCGGTGGTGGTCCCCGGCAACATCTCGGCGGCGACCACCGACATCCATGCAATCCCAAAGCCGATCCGGAGCCCGGTCCATACCGTCGGCGCTGCCGCCGGGAGGATCACTTTCAGAAGGAGTTGGGAAGTCCTGGCCCCGAATATTGAGGCAGTCTCGATCCACGTGAGAGGCACCCTCCGCACGCCATCGATGGTGTTCAAAAGGATGGGAAAGAAGGCCCCGATGAAGATGATGAAGACGATCGATGTGAGCCCTATCTTGAACCAGGCAAGGGCCAGGGGGATCCAGGCAATGGGAGGGATAGGACGAAGAACCTGAATAACCGGGTCCAAGTACTCGCCGAGGGTCTCCGACCGGGCCATCATGACACCAAGGGGTATCGCCACGACAGCCCCTGCGGCAAATCCCAGCAGGACCCGGACTAGGCTGGCTGCGGCATTCTGGACGAGACTTCCACTGCCAAAGATGTCGGCGGTGGGAGCAAGGAGGACTGCAATAACCGCAGTCGCGCTTGGCAGTATGTACTGGTTATCAACGAGAACTGCCACAACCTGCCAGACAGGAAGGATGAGAAAAGGGAGAAAATATTTGAGGTATCGTTTCATCAGGCCTGTATCACCGTCACACCGCTGTTTGCAAGGGCTTCCCGGAGCTGGACGTCCTGGATCGAGCCTTTAAGCGGGGCGGCAATGGTGAGTGGCTTTCCTGCTGCAGAACGGGTCCCTGCATATTCGATAAAGCCCGCCCAGTCATGCACAGGGGTATCTGTTGCGATGACTAGGCCCGATCCTTCCATCTGTAGTGGGAAGAGTATCTTAATAGGTGTATCCTTGTCAATTGCAGCGATAGTCGGGGGAGCACCGACAATAGCGAACTGGATGGTGTCCTGCGCCATCAGGGTCATCAGCTGTGGTCCTGCATCACCCCGGACAAAGGACACTTCTGCAACAGTCTTGTTCCGGATGATGAGATCTGCGGTGTCCACCTTCCCCGGTGCATCTGACTTTGGCTTTAACGCGACCCCATACGTATCCTGGAAGTATTTCCATTCCTTGACTGCAACGAAGAGGGCTGCATCGTGGTCAGAGGGTAGATAACCGAAGGATACCTTTGCCGGGGCAGACGCTGGAACAGTAGGTTTTCCTGCGGAAATGAGGGATTTTGCCTTCTCATATGGGCCAAAGTTGTAGAGGAGCACTTTCGCCTGGTCCGGTGTGGCGTTCAGGAGTGAGCCGGTCACAAGGCCGAGGTCCCTCTGGCTTTGTAAGAAGAGATCGTTCGAGGCCATCCATGTAGTGCTCGGCTCAGCCGAGAACTTGATTGTCGGAATCGACGCTTTTTCCACGTCCACCGAGCTTGCAGTGATGTTACCAAAGGTCATGTTGGCACTGCCGAAGAGCCAGTCTGCACTTATCTCTGCCGCGCGGTCGGGGTGTGCCTGGGTATAGTCTGTAGCAGCTATCATCAGTGCAGAGAGTGCGTTGGTGAAATCCGGATACTTCGCGATGAACGCATCCCTGGCAACGAACCCATCGCAGGTGTGGTCCTTCCAGGTCCCCGCCGGGGGGAAATCCTGGGAATAGAGGACAACCCTTCCAATTCCACTCTTCTCTGCAACCGCAACAAACGGTTGCCAGACCATGTAGCCGTCGATCTGCTTGGTTGAGAGGAGGATAGGCATCTGGCCTGCAGCGGTGTAGAGGACCTTCACTTCGGCGCGAGTCTGGGCAGTAGTAGCCGTCCCCGCCGGAGTTATCGTGGAAGGGCCGGAAGGCCCGGGCTGGGTGCACCCTGCGGTGAGGAGCAGCACCGCGAAGGCGAGGAGCATAAGGAACGAGAGCGTGCGAGTACTCATACAGAGACCATTCACCCCAGGACATTAAATAAATTCTTTTTGCGTCCAATTAAATAGGCTTTGAAGGTCATTATAATCATTAAATTAATACCATATTACTATTATATTACTATTCATGATTTGTCGGTCCACCGTTGAGCTTTAGTCATTGCACGGTTCCCATTCCTCTTTCAATAACAGGGAGATCAGCTTTCCAGGCACAACAGCGCGTGGAACACCAGAAGAGAACATTGAGAGACCTGTCACGCGCGCAATAACATCCGTGGACCAGGCCTCACGGGCGATAGTTCACAGGACGTGCGTCACTAGCGCGTGAATTTCAAAGCGTGCATTAATTGTGCCATACAACCCTCTCGTACCACAGGACATGACGGGACCGGAACCAGATGGAACAGACGTGATTCGCAGGGGACGCCTTGCCGGATCGCGCGGCGGAGACGTGGCAGCATTTCTCTCGTCCATGGATGCGGACCGGAATATCGCCCGGGCAGACCTCCTCGTGGACATGGCGCACCTTCTCATGCTGTCCAGGCAGGGCCTCATCGGCCGGCAGGCAGCAGGCACCCTTATGGAGGCCCTGCTCCTGATGTACCGGGAGGGAATTCCAAAAGAAGCCTTTAACGAACGATTCGAGGATATCCATGCTGGGATCGAAACCTACCTCGTCTCCCGCGCAGGAGAAGAGGCGGGAGGAAGGCTCCACACGGCACGGTCACGGAATGACGAAGTCGCAGCGTGCATCCGTATACGCCTGCGGGAAGACATTCTCCTTGCCGTGGAAGGACTCACCAGGCTCAGGCGGTCTCTCCTCGCCCTTTCACGCAGAAATACCCATACGCTGATGCCCGGGTTCACCCATCTCCAGTACGCGCAGCCGGTGACCCTTGCCCACCACCTTGTCGCATACGAAAGAGCCTTTGCAAGGGATACTGAGCGGTTCCAGGAGCTCTACAAGCGCGTGAACTCTTCACCACTTGGAGCAGGGGCACTTGCCACCACGACCTACCCAATTGACCGCGAGTATACCGCTGCACTTCTCGGGTTCGATGAGGTAGTCAGCAACTCCATGGACGCGGTGGCCTCCCGGGACTTCATCCTGGAATCACTCTTTGCTGCGACAGTGCTTCTCTCTACCGTGAGCCGCCTCTGCGAGGAACTCGTGCTCTGGAGTGCACCGTTCTGCGCCTTTGTCGAGCTTGACAATGAGTTCTGTTCCACGAGCTCCATCATGCCGCAGAAGAAGAACCCCGATACAGCAGAAATCCTCCGGGCGAAGGCAGGAACCGTCGCAGGAGCTGCCGTTACCGTCACCACGATTCTCAAGGGCCTCCCGATGAGCTACAACCGCGACCTTCAGGAGATCAACCCCCACCTCTGGAGGGGAATGGCAGACACCCTCTCGGGTATCCGGCTCCTAGAGCGGATGATTGCATCTGCTCGTTTCTTCCCGGACCGGCTCCGTGAAGAGGCGGGAAAAGGGGGCACCACCACGACGGACCTTGCGGATATGCTCGTTTGCAGGTTTGACCTGCCCTTCCGGACCGCACACTCGATCGTCGGCAGGGCAGTGGCCCTCGGCGGGCCGACCCCTGCGAACATGGACACCGCTGCGCGCGAGATCATGGGGCAGGACCTCTCTTCCCGGGGGCTCACCCCTGCAGGTATCGAGACCGCCCTTGATCCGGTCCTGAGCGTCGGGGGGAGAAGGGTCACCGGGGGACCGGCACCCGAAGAGATGGAACGGCAGATCATGTCAGCAGACAGGAATATTGAAGAAAACAGACAGTGGCTCGAGACGATGACAGGAAAACTTCAGAACGCAGAGACCAGGCTGATAGCTGAGGCAGAGGAGGCAGCAGCCGCATGACACCGATCCAGCCGGGAGACCGGGTCTCCTGCCATACCGGTTCTCGTACACAGGAAGGCACGTATATCACTGACAGGGATGGCTATTCAGTCGTGAAATTAAAAAATGGCTATAATATAGGTGTATTACCCGGTTCTGTCACCTATCTCGGCCCGGCACCTCCTACACCCACCGTGGAGACGAAGATAGAACAGGACCCCTCACTTCCGCTGCTTGCGATCATCTCGACAGGGGGGACTATCGCAAGCCGTGTTGATTACCGGACAGGGGCAGTCACATCCCAGTTCCGGGCAGAAGATATCCTCCGGGCTGTACCAGGACTTCGGAAGATTGCCCGGTTCAGGGCCCGCCAGGTTGCCACTATCCTCTCAGAAAACATGACGCCTGCCATATGGCAGGAACTCGCCCGGGCCATCCTTGACGAGATCCAGTCCGGTGCTACAGGTGTGATAGTGACGCATGGTACCGATACCATGACCTATACCGCAGCCGCGGTAAGTTTCATGCTCGAAACCCCTGTACCGGTCATATTTGTCGGAGCGCAGCGCTCTGAGGATCGTCCCAGCTCAGACAGTACCATGAATACCCTTTGCAGTGCTGCCGCAGCGGTGAGCGACCTCTCCGGCGTGTCCGTGGTCATGCATGCTGGACCAAGTGATGACAGGTGTGCCATTCACAGGGCGACGCGCGTACGCAAGATGCATACGTCCCGCCGTGACGCATTCAGAAGTATCGGGGAAGAACCGGCAGGGATGGTTGAGTACCCCTCCCTCTCGGTCAGTCTCGGGAGTGATACACCGCGACGGGGTCCAGGTAACGCTCTCCTCCGGGAACACATAGAGGAGCGCTGCGCCCTTCTCTGGTTCCAGCCCGGGATGCCCCCCTCCGTCCTTGACGGGTATCGCGCTATGCGGGGTCTTGTCATTGCAGGGACCGGCCTCGGCCACGTCAGCTCGCAGTGGGTTGAACTGCTGGCCGGGCGTGTGAAAGCAGGATGCACCGTCGTGATGACCTCGCAGTGCCTCCATGGCAGGGTCTGCGACCGCGTGTATGACACCGGGAGGGACCTCCTCGCTGCTGGGGTCATCGAGGGGGCGGATATGCTCCCGGAGGTGGCGCTGGTCAAGCTGATGTGGGTCCTTGGAAATACGACTGACCCGGCGGAGGTGCGGGACCTGATGCAGGCCGACCTGAAAGGGGAGTTGAGCGGGAGGAGACGTTATGACTGATGAACTACCAGAATACCCCCTCACCGCTGGGATTGAAATCCACCAGCAGCTTGACACACGTACCAAGCTTTTCTGCGGGTGCCCGACCGTTCTGCGGGAAACACAGGACCATTCCGGAGAATTCTGCCGTTATCTCCGCGCCACGGTGAGTGAGCTCGGGGAGATCGATGATGCAGCCCGGGAGGAGATGAGGCATGAGCGGAGGTTCCGGTACTTCACCTACGACACAACCTGTCTCGTAGAGAATGACGATGAACCCCCCGCTCCACTGAACCCCGAAGCACTCACCATCTGCCTCACTATTGCAAAGCTCCTCGGAATGAGCCCGGTACCTCATATCCACACCATGCGCAAACTCGTCATCGATGGTTCCAACACCCCGGGCTTCCAGCGCACGGCGCTCGTGGCATTTGACGGGACACTTCCCGGGGGATGCCGGGTTGAGACCATCTGCCTCGAGGAAGAGGCGGCCCAGCGTATCGAAGAGACCACGTTCTCCCTCGACCGCATGGGAATACCGCTTGTCGAGATAACGACTTCACCCGACCTGCACACGCCCAGGGAAGTCCGGCAGACCGCAGAATACATTGGAATGGTACTGCGTTCCACCGGGAAGGTGAAACGTGGGATCGGGACGATCCGGCAGGACATCAATATCTCCATCCCGGGAGGGGCCAGGGTTGAGATAAAGGGCGTCCAGGAACTGGACCTCATCGAGGAGGTGGTGAAACGGGAGATGCAGCGGCAGACTGCCCTCATCGCCATAGCCGGTGAACTCCACGCGAAGGGAGCATCCCCGGCCGGTAATCCGGTTGATGTGACCCCCCTCTTCTCCGGTTCCGGTTCGCGCATCCTGAAGCAGGCCAGCGTCGTTCTTGCAGTTCTCCTCCCAGGCTTTGCCGGCCTCGTCGGGCGGGAGATACAACCCGGGCGGCGTCTTGGGAGCGAAATATCGGATTATGCCCGGAAGTGCGGGGTAGGTGGCATATTCCACACCGACGAGCTGCCTGCATACGGGATTACCGCAGCCGAGGTCTCTGTCCTCCGGGACCACCTCCATGCAGGGGATGATGACTGTGTGATCCTTGTGGCAGGCCAGGCCGGGAAGGTATCCTGTGCCGCTCAGCAGGTAAAGCGCCGTGCGGCACTTGCCTTCCAGGGGGTACCGGAAGAGACCAGGAAGATGATCGAGGGAGGAAGCACAGCCTACATGCGCCCACTCCCTGGTGCGGCCCGGATGTACCCCGAGACCGATGTCCTGCCAGTCGAAGTCTCTTCGCCGCACTGGGCAGCTATCCCACTCCCTCCCCTCCTCTCCGAGAGAGCAAAGAGCTATTCAAGGGATCTTGGCCTTGATCCCGCGGTTGCGCGGCAGATCGCCTACTCCGAGAGAGTCCCGGTCTTTGACGAGGCGATCCGCGCAGGTATCAGGCCGGCTCTCGCTGCCAGGACATTGCTCGCGACATTAAAAGAGATTGGCAGGGAAGGCGCCGACATTTCACGTCTTTCCGGCGATGACATCATCGCTGTACTCACCGCTGTGGAGAATGGCAGAATCGCGAAAGAAGCCGTCCCGGAAGTCCTCACCAGGATATCCACCGGTACCTCCCCCGCTGATGCAGTAACTGCCTGCGGGAACTCGTTCTCTGAGTCTGATCTCAAGGCGCTCATCCACGAGATCGTTGCATCACGAACCGGTTTTGTCCATGAACGCGGCCCATCGGCTCTCGGCCCTCTCATGGGAGTCGTGATGGAGAGAGCGCGGGGCTCTGTTGACGGGAAACGGATTGCAGCCCTCCTGAAAGAGGAGATAGCCAAGTGCCTGAAAGGAGGGGCGCAGGCAGGGAAGGCCTGAAGATTGAGGCGTTCCCCATATCTTTATCAATAAATCCCGGCAATTATATTGGGAGTTTATACATGGGCAAGACAGGGACAACCCAGTGGGTTCAGGTCAAGGGCGTAAAGGGACAGGTCCGCCTCGTCCCCAAGTCCGAGGGAGAGATGAAGCGTCCGGGACCCAACCAGCGCTTCAAGTCGAGCGCGAGAGCCACCCTGAATGAGCAGGCGGCAGCTGACCAGCGTGGCGGGCCCCGTGGAGGACGTGGCGGGGGTCGTGGGGGCCGTGGGGGCAGGGGAGGAGGACGGAACCGTTCCGAGACCTCACCTACCGCCAACCCCCTCGTCCGAAAGGCAATGCGCAGGCCAAAGTCATCAATAATGGGCGCCAAGCAAAAAGGGCGCTGAATACCTTTTTTTCCCGGTTCTTCACCGAGAACCTTTACCACCACGAATCCCTGCGGTAGAGAGCGTGGATGCAATACTGCCACCGCTTTTTTACCCGGAGCGCACGAATGAGAGATATGGATCCCAAGGCTGCCGTAAAGGTCTACCAGTTCGGGGAGAGGGCCAAGTCTGAGCTGATCATCTGCTCCCAGGTGACGATGGCGCTTGCCGGTTTCCCTGATACGGAACAAGCCGGGGGCAGGCGGATGCTCCTCCTCATACTCGATGCAGTCCGGGCTGAAACTGAATTCGCGTTGAGAAGCACCGGGATGTCCGATTTCCGGAAGGCCTCTGACAGGCTCTCCGAGGCGATCAGCTCCCTCGAGAGCAACAACTACGGGGCTGCATCGCAGAAGATGGGTGAAGCGATCAGTGCCGCCACGACTGCGGCCCAGGCTGCCTTCGATATTCTCAGTTCCCATGAACTCCTCTGAATTCCTCAAATTTCTCGGGAGCCGCTCCTCGATCCGGTCCTTCAGCGGGGAGCCCCTTGCCGGAGGGGATTTTGGCTTTCTCCTCGACTGTGCGGTGAGTGCACCAAGCGCGGGGAATCTCGAGGCCTGGGACGTCGTGATTGTCACGGCACAGGAGACCCGCAGCAACCTCTCTGCCGCCGCATTTGACCAGAGGCACGTGGAGGAGGCGCCGGCACTCTTCTGTGTCTGCGCTAACTATGTCCGATCAATGTCCCGGTATGGAGAGAGGGGCATCCTGTATGCTATCCAGGATGCGACCATCGCATGTACGTTCATGATGCTGGCCGCCCATGCATCAGGGCTCCACTCCTGCTGGACAGGTGCATTTGACGAGGATGCCGTGCGCGAAATACTCATGCTCCCTCCACATATCCGCCCTATCGCCATCCTCGCAGTCGGGAGGGGTTCTCCGCCAGAGGAACAGACGCCGAGGATGGCAGCCGGTGAACACGTGCACTGGAACCATTGGTAAGGTGATGGTATTCCCGACTATTGTGTCACACTCGAAGCAGCCTGGATCATCCGGGATGTTGAATCACTTGAGGACGCCGTGGGGATTGCAGTCAGTGAAGCGGGAAAACGCCTGAATCCCTCGGCAAAGTTCGTCGAGGTTGATGCCGGGATGCTGGCATGCCCCTTCTGCGACGGCGAATTGAACAGCGCAATCATCGTCGCCGGCACAGCCCTCGTCGGCCTTCATCTCCAGATGCAGGTCTTCCGGGCCGAGTCGCCCGCACACGCAGAACGCATCGCGAAATCGGTCATCGGAAAGGCACTGCGTGACATCCCGTTACGGGTGCTGGAGGTGCAGGAGCAGTGATCTGGGTCGCGGGTCACACTGCAATCGACCATATCTGCCGCGTTCCCATCCTCCCAACCCCGAACTCATCCATCCATATCACTGACCGGAAGGTCCTCTTTGGAGGCGGGGCAGCGAACATAGCAGCCGGTATCGCCCGGCTCGGCGATGAATGCACCCTTGTAAGTGCAGTAGGAGGGGACTTCCCAGGGAGCGATTATGACCGCTGGATGGACGAACTCAACATAAAGAAGTCATTCTTCATCGTTCCCGGCGCCCATACGGCCACCGCGTTCCTCTTCACCAGCGATGCGGGAGACCAGGTCACGTACTTTGAATGGGGAGCTTCGGCTGTCTTCCCTCACCGGGAAGCCCCTTCCCTTCCTTTCGTCCACCTCGCAACCGCCGATCCTGATTTCAACACACGGCTTGCCGGTGCATCAGAGACCGTCTCATTCGATCCCGGCCAGGACCTCCACCGGTATTCAGCCCGGCAGCTCGATGCCATCATCTCCCGCACGACTATCCTCTTTGCCAACCACCACGAGGTCAGGGGGATGTGTCGGACCCTTGGGATGACACACTCTGAACTGGCTGCCAGGGTCCCGATTGCGGTCTTCACCCATGGAAAAGAGGGATGTCACATCTGCTGGGACGGAGGCGGGGAGCATGTGGCAGCGGTCCCGGTCCACATGGAAGATCCCACCGGGGCTGGCGACTCGTTCCGGGCAGGCTTCCTCGTCGCCTACCAGCGGGGCTATCCGCCGGTAACCTGTGCACGGGTGGGCACGGTGACGGCGTCCTTTGTCGTGGAAAAGGCCGGTTGCCAGACAAATCTCCCGGACTGGGACCAGATGGAAGAGCGGTATTCACGCCACTTTGGCGAACTCATCCCGGCCCCGGGGGGTAGCCCATGAAAGGGTATGCAGTCCTCTCTTCCGGGGGGAAAGACTCCATCCTTGCTCTCCAGGAGGCCCTGGATAGCAGTCTTTTCGTCTCCCACATGGTCACGGTCCGGCCATCCAACCCTGACTCACTCATGTTTCATACTGCGAACCTCGACGCGGTCCCTGTCATTGCCAGGCTTACCGGACTCCGGTTCCATGCCATCACCTCGAAGGGAGAGGAGGAGGGGGAGGTCAGGGACCTGGCAGAGGGGCTTGCAAGTCTTCCATGCGAGGGTATTGTCACCGGAGCCATCGCTTCGCAGTACCAGATGAAGCGGATCCGGGCTGTTGCTGATGCACTCTCCCTCGAGGTCTTCTCACCCCTCTGGCATCGCAGTCACGCGGATATACTGGACCGTGTCTCAAGCAGGCTCAACGCGATTATTGTTGTCTGTGCGGCGGACGGGCTTGGAGCGGAATTTCTCGGCCGAAGGATTGACAGCGGGACGGCACGCACCCTCCTCTCGCTGGAGAGAACACACCGGATCAATCCCTGCGGGGAAGGGGGGGAATTTGAGACCCTCACCATCTCTGCCCCGTGTTACCAGCGCCCCCTTACCTGCACCGGGCAGGCTGTGAAGTCCAGCCCGGACGGGCGACATGAGCTGATCCTCACGGGGTTTGCATGAACGCAGGAGAGAACGACGAGAAACTCGCGAACCTCTCAAGGTATATCTTTTCCGCACCGGCCTGGTACATTCCTCTCCTTGTTGTCACTTTTTTCTGCGGTGGTATGGACCTGGTCACCCGGAATGCCGGGTACTCCCAGCCCCCGGCCACCCTTCTCGGGACAGTTCCCGCCCTTATCGCGTTTATCACCACCTATCCCCTCGTTCACCTCTCCGGGGGCTGGATGACATGGAACCGCTCTGCCCTGCTCGCAACCAGCGCGGCGTTCTTCTCCCTCGTCATCGCACTGCCGTTCCTGCTCCTCGCCCCGGTCTATGCACCGGTTGCCGCGGCGATTGCAACCGGTTTTGCTACGGGAATCAGGCTCCTGGTCCTCGTTGCAGTGGCTGACGACAGAATCCTTCACATGGTCCCGCCGACCCTCGTCCAGGGACTGGCTGCTTCCATCTCCGGCCTGCTCCTCTTCCCCGGGCGCTTCCTCTTCCTTTCGGTAATCGCGATCGCCATCTTTACCACTGCCGCAGCTGCCCTGGTCTGCCTGCTTGACAGGCCTTTCAGGAAAGCCTACCACATTGGGTTGTTCCGCTTCCTCAACTCGTTCCTTGCCCACCTCACCGATGGGTCAATGACCCTGGACTCGTTCTTCCAGGTTATTGGCGAAGATGTGACTGTCCCGCAGGGAACCCTCCTCTTCCACCGCGAGGGGAGAGAGGACATACTCCTGACGGTCCCGAATGTTCATCCGGGGCCCCTCGGGGGGATAGGGGGAGCCGAGATCCCGGCCCGGTTCCAGGAGGCCTTCGGAGGTCTTGTCCTGGTCCCCCACGGGTGTGCAACACACGACTTCAACCTCGTTTCGTCCAGTGAGATCAACACATTGATAGATGCGGTCCGGGACTCGCTTCCTACCCGCAATTTCTCCCCGTGCGCCGGGGAGTCCCGCCGCATCTCTGCAGGATCCGTCTCACTGCTGGTCCAGAGGTTCGGAGAGGCACTCCTTCTCGTGGGTACCCGGAGCCCGCGACGGACTGAAGACCTCGAGTTTGCGCACGTCCTTGCGGTGATGGCCGATGCCAGGCGGAAGACCGACTGCTGCCTCTTCATCGATGCTCACAACTGCCTCGACGAGGAGATCATCACGGTCCATGCAGGATCCGCAATCTCTGAGGATTACCTCGCCGCCTGCCGGTCCGCGGTGGATGTGTTCGATGATATGGGGGGGGTTCCTTTTGCTGCCGGTGCAGCCCGCGTTATTCCCCCCTTCCCCCGTGGAAAGGGCTTTGGTGATACCGGGGTCTCGGCCCTCGTTATCGACTGTAATGGCAGCCGCACCACGTATGTCCTGATCGACGGGAACAACATCTGGCACGGTGTACGTGAGGAGCTGATACGCGGGATCGCCGACCTGACAACAGATGCCGAGGTGATGACCACCGATTCCCATGTTGTCAACACGATCAGTGCGGGGAACCCGGTCGGCCTGAAAGTCCCGGCAGCCGAGATCATCCCCTACCTGCGCGAAGCGGTGATCAAGGCAACAGACGACCTGGCACCGGCCACGTGTGCGGGTGCCGTAGCCAGGATCCGGGGGGTCAGGGTATTCGGGCCGACCAGGACTGGGCAGCTTGCCGCAACCGTCCATGCCATGCTTGCGTTCCTTGCACCTGTCGCGGTGCTGCTGACGCTCGTCTCGATCATGATAATCATCATGGTCAGTGGTGCATTCGGGTAACACTCACCAGGAGGGGTCATCCGGCAGGGTCCTGCGTACGCCAGGCAAGATGCGTGGATGGTGCAGGGTATGCAAAATGCCATCACAATCTGCTGTGTTCCCATGAGGAGGATCAACCCGGGTTCTCTTGTGCCACCTCGTATAGTGTGGAAACATCACAATCCGCTGTGCTCCCATGAGGATTATCAACGGTGCAGTAGGGTAACGTTCATCCATGTGCCCCGGGAGGACGGAGGAGGAGGAGTATCTCCTGTTCACCGGGCCGGTCCCCACCTATTGCAGTTGCAATCACTTCGACGGGAACAACTGCTCCTGCCCGGGTCCTGATAGAAGTAGTCGAGTCATGGAGCATTGTCTCCATCGTCGCCCGGGTGATGATCTCCCGGCTCCCTGCCTGATCTACACAGAGAGAGGAGAACTGCTGGCCGATAAGGTCCCCTCGTGGAATACCTGTAAAACGTTCTGCACTCCTGTTTACATCGCGTATCGTACCATCCGGTTGTGTAATAAGGAAGGGGATGCCAGCCATTTCGAGGAGACTGCGTGCATAAAATGCTGCTGCCTGAAGGATCTTCCCTGCCCTGAGCCGGTCCGTGATATCATGGACATAAAGGAGCACGCATTCTGTCCCGCCAATTGACACGAACCCTGCACTCACCTCGGTAGGGAACGTATAGCCGTCTCTCCGCTGGGCAGTAAGTTCGACGCCCTGCCCTTCCCCACTCTGACTCGAGATGAGGTACGGCAGGGGTGAGATCCCCTCCCCTGCAGACAGGAGAGCGGTGATATTCAATCCAAGCAGGTCTTTATGAGAATATTCGAATATCCGGCATGCGGCGGTATTTCCATCTATAACCATACCGTCCCGGGAGAGGACCAGGACCGGGTCGAGTGAAGACTCGAAGAGTGCATGGTATTTCTGCTCGTTTTCGCGGATGATTGCCTCAGCCTCTTTCCTGGCCGTTATATCAAGAGCAATCGTGGAAAATTCCGTGACCGGCCTCGTCCCTGATGTATGGGCGATGAGGATCACTTCGACTGGGATGGTCATGCCACCACCTATTACAAACCGGGACTCTTTCCTCCATGCACCATGGCGGATTGCATGGGGAATCCCGGTTGCGATGACTTCTGTCCGCTCCGGGTCGGGATAAAAGTCCATCAGTGTCATGGAAGAGACATCTTCCATCGGTCCCAGGCCGAGGAGCTGGCGGCCAGCGCGGTTGATGTACATGATCCGACGGGCAGGATTGGATATCGCAACGAGGTAGGGATATGCTTCAATAATCGCAATCAATCGTTTCCTAGCTTCTTCCGCGGCTTTCCAGCCAGTGATATCCCGGATCACAACCGTGAATGCTGCCCCGTCTTTTCGTGTATCGAGGCTGACGGAGACATCTGCAGGGATGACCCGCCCATCGCGGGTCCTCATATCGGAGAGGAACTGGAGGCGTGCCCCGTCCTCGATGCCTGCGATCATCTGGGCAAGGGTGTCAACAGGAGCTCCCGGCAGTAGGTCTTCGATTGGGACACCTGCAAGCCCCTCGGGGGTATACTGGAGAAGGGTCAGGGCGTTGCTGTTCCAGGAGATGACCCGGCGCTCGTGGTCAAGCCCGATGAGGATGTCCCCGGCTGTATCGATGGCAGTCTGGAGGGACATTATCATCTGCCTTAGGTCTTCCCGGTTCCGGACCTCCTGGTAGAGATCGCTGTTGATAAGGCGGAGGTCCTCCATCCGGGTCCGGATAACCTCGTCGAGTCCATCCCTGCAGAGAAGAGCCTGTGCCTCTGCACGCCTCTGGGAGGTAACGTCCCTGCCATACAAGACGAGTTCTCGGAGACCATCCTCTGCCTTCGTATCCGGGGCGTAGATAACCCTGATATTCCAGCACTCCCACGCTAACCCGCTTTCCTCTCTCTCGACAATGAAATCAACGAAGTTTGATTGATTTTCCTGCGAGAGCGAGGCAATGGTTTCCTCAATTTTACCCCAGTTCTCAGAAGAGAAGTACTCCTGAAGCGTCATCCCGATGATCGCAGTGGCTGTCATCCCCCTGCGCCGGGCTGCGAGGGGATTGACATCAATAATCTCATTGTCAGGTCCCGCCCGCAGGATCATCTCCTGGAGATCGGGTATAACGTTCCATGCGACCGGAATGCTCCGCGAGACCGGGCTACCTGGACCGGGGTATGACGAATGGAGGATGATCGCGTTCAGTGGCTCTCCTCCACCAGAGACTGCAGGAATAATTGAGAATATATTTTCCTGGCTGGATCTCTGGTTTTTTCCCATATCAGGGGGTTTTTCCTTCTGTTGTGTAGTACTGTTCCCAGACCGGACTTGCCGGAGAAGATCCCTGGGTAGCAGGGACTGAAAAGGCAGGGTGGTGATCTTTCGTCCTGCAACCTCTGCAAAACGACAGTGAAAGGCCTGTTCTGCAGCCGCATTCATCCCATGCAGTGTCCCGGCAGGGGTTAGTATCAGGAGGGGATCGGTGATAATCTGCCGGATTGCCGACTCCGGAACGCGTGTAGACGGACAGTAGATGTGTGATATCCCCGCCTTCCGCATCTCGGCGTAACCGAGGAGCTGGAGGGTTCCAAGATGACGTGCAACCGTATTCCGGTTCAGGTGAAGCTCCGATGATATTGCCTTGATATTGAGACCTTCAGGGTTGGAATACAGGAGTGCCCGTATCAGTTCGAGCTCGCCATGCTCATCATCCATTGAAATCCCCCTCACCTCTATGCTCAGGCTCTCCAGTTCTCCTCGAACGTTTCGTCAGATGCCTTGAACTGGTATTAACCTGCGGTTCCATTTAAGCACACCGATTATATGAACCACTCCTGTCAACCTGAACCACTCATGATGAACCAGGGTGTTGTACTAACGCGGTACCTCCATTTCACGATTCCTGCGAGATATCCCTGATAATCCTGCAGTTACATCGCGCATATTGATTTGGGACCATAATTGAACGATTTCCATTGAACAGGCAGGACCAGGGCATCCGGGTAGAGAGCATAAGGGGTTACCAGGCATTCCACCTCTTTTCCCAGGGTAAAATGCTATACGGCACCGTAATAGCCGGAGGATTTGATGATACGGACCGTATTATGCATGCAGAGGGGCAGAACAGGGCAAGTATGCAAATTCGCGTGATATCATATTAGATTTAAGAAAAAATAAAGAAAATAGCAGGCCTGGTGTGGGGGACGACGCACCGGGCCTTTGACGAGAACGATACCTTTTTAGTATGGATGTGAAATGTCATGTAGGTGTACCGCGTACCGCTCTCTCCATAATGAATGCCTGGGTACCGCCATTAATGATGCCACCTTGATTGAATGGAGGCCTTTCAGGCAGGCGTCGCATGCGGACCGGTGCACCAGATATTGAGTTGCCTGTTCTTGTATATAAATGCATACTCTACTTGACGTCATTTCCAGCCACCGTTACCGGAGTCCGTGCCGGATTGTCTTCCATCCACCGATTGGAAGACGTTCCCTGAAGGAAAAAAATATCGCGATTTATATTGTTATTTCTAAAAAATACTACATAATTATGGTTTGTATTATGGCAAGTCCCGCCACGGTCTCGTCCTGCCACCTGCTCTCTGCCATGCGTAGAAATGCTTCTCGCGCAACGCCAGGGAACGACCAGGTGCCATTTTCCGCGGGGTGCCGCATCTCACCGTATTCGAGTAAATACCTTCCCGGGACACCCGGGCCTACCGCCGGGTGATTTTTTGGTCAGGGGAAGGGACCCGGTTCCACCCTGGTGCGTACTACCTGCATGCATAAGACCAGTACGTTGTGCATCATAGAGGACGGGTCTTTCTCACCTGGTTTCGGGGAATACCCTCCCCGCGGACTATATCGCCCCGGCAGACAATTCATTGCTGATGGCAGACCCTGGAAGCGGGACCCGACTTCCGTGCAAGGCGAATAGTTCACGCCAGTTGCCATTCCTGTTCCCAGGGTCCTCCAGGCCCCGGATCCTGCAGGGCAGGAAAGAATGGCCGGCATCAGTAATGCCAGTAATACAGGAGGATACCTGATGCAGTCCTGTCTCGGACACACATGCAGGGACCTCCTGCCACACAACGAGGTGATGGTTACACCAATCTGCGCCCTCGTCGACATGGACAGTTTCTTTGCCTCCGTGGAGGTGGCAGACAACCCCCACCTCTCGGGAAAACCGGTCATAGTAGGGGCAGATCCTCTTCTCGGAAAAGGAAGGGGAGTCGTAAGCACGTGCTCATATGAAGCCCGGGCATTTGGTATTCACTCTGCAATGCCGGTACGAGACGCATATTCACTTTGCCCTGGTGCGGTATTCCTCCCGGTACGCCTTTCCCGTTACCAGGTTGTATCTGGGGAAGTGATGGAGATCATTCGTTCCATTGCCCCAGTTTGCATCCCCCAGAGTATCGATGAAGCGCTGGTGATCATACCAGGATCAATCGGTTATCGCGGGGCAGAGACCCTCGCCCGCAGGATCCGGATGGAGATCCGGCGCAGGACTTCCCTCTCTTGTTCGGTTGGCGTTGGCCAGAGCAGGGTCGTGGCAAAGATCGCATCCAGCCGTTGCAAACCGGACGGGCTGATGGTGATACCCCCGGAGATGACCGGCCGTTTCCTCTCACCCCTGCCGGTACGAGAGATCCCGGGGGTTGGAGACAAGACAACACAGTTCCTTGCCGCCCACGGCATTCTCACCATTGGCGACCTCATCAGGTGCGAACAGCCAGCTCTCACCTCGCTGCTCGGCAATACCGGATCGCAACTCTTCCTGATGGCCCGGGGCCTCGATCCCGAGGATAGTCCAAATTCACAGGTATCGCGGTCGATAGGCAGGGAGACCACATTCCAGGAGGACGTAACCGATCCAGCCGTCTTATTCACTGTGATGGATTCCCTCTCAAAGGAGGCATCCGAAGTCCTCCGGGACGAGCGATTTGCCTGCCGCACCGTAGGCATCAAGGTACGGTACACCGGTTTCATCACCCGTTCAAAAGCCTGCTCGATGCTTGCACCGACGGATGACCCCGGTGTTATCGCGGCAACCGCACGTGACCTCCTGCTCCGCATGCGGTGGGACCAGGGGGTCCGGCTCGTTGGGATCCGGCTCTCGGGACTGCTCATACCGGATACCCGGCAGAGTACTCTCCTCGAATTCTCCCGGCTCTGACCAGCCCCTGGGACCCGGTTTCCTGTTGTATAATACCCAAGGAGTACTCTTTCGACCCGCCTGTCAAACTGGAAACGCACGACCTCCCGCTTCTGACAGGGCGCGGGAATAGATTCAGAAGGATACGGTGTATCCCCTTAATCGCTCACATGGCACCCGGAACAGGGACGAACCATAATAGGTTCAGGCAGGTACCATGGTTGGTGCAGGCATCCTGGCATGCAGGGTTATGATGATTTGGTCCGGCTGGTATGTTGATTCGAAGGAGGACTGACCGGACTCTGCCGGACTATCCGGGCACGGATATTCAGGAGAGACAGGAATACCTGCGACGGAATCCTTCGGTGGACTTCCCCTCTCCGCCGGATCATCCTCCCCACCCCGAGGAATGCATCTGTCTTGGACCTGAGGACAAGCCGCCCCTTGCCATGGAAGAAGGTGTAATAGGGGATGACTGCAATGCTTCTCCCGATTATGAAGGGGAGGGCAAGAAGGAGGACCGGAGCAGGATAGTCCTTGAAAGGGTACCAGACGACATTCCGGTTCCCGAAATACACAGATATGTCAGATCCCACCGGGGCGGTACCGCCATGGTAATGGTACACGACTGCATCGGGTACGTATCGGCATGTCCAGCCGGCAAGGCGCGCCCGGACCGCAAGGTCGACGTCTTCCATGTACAGGAAAAAGTCCTCGTCAAAGAGACCGCAGTCATCGAGCATTGCCCTCCGGTAGAGAGAAGCCCCGGCACATGAACCGAATACGCAGACCCCCGGCTGATCGTACTGGCCTTTATCCTTCTCTCCCAGGCCCCTGTCCCAGGCCGCTCCCGATAATGCCACTTCGATGCCGGCCGAGTTGATCCTGCCATCGGGAAATACCATCTTAGGAGCACACATGCCTACGGAGGTGTCACTGGCCATTGCACGGGCAAGGGCCTCCAGGCAGCCCGGGGTGGTGATGGTGTCATTATTCACCGTGAAGATGAATTCACCTGACGATGCCCGGATACCATCATTGGTCCCGCCGGCGAAACCGCGGTTTGTCTGGTTCTCTACGATCTTCACTTCTGGGAATTCTCTCCTGACATACGCAACGCTCCCGTCCGCGGATGCGTTATCGACCAAGATGACCTCAGTGTCCCGCCAGGTCTGGGCTGCAAGGGAGTGGAAGCAGTCGCGGAGGTAGGCGATCCCATTGTAGTTGACGATAACGATACTGATCACGGCTTTACACCCTCCAGGCCAAGCCAGGCCGGGACACCTGTCCTTCCAAGGAGCCCGTCGCGAATTCCCGCCAGGTAGTAGCGGAGGCGGGACGGACACCCCTCACGGGTGAGGAGGTATGCATAATACGGGAACCGGATCAGCACTTCGGTCAGGACAGCCCATGCAGCAGCTGCAGGTGAGAAGTGACGCCGGGCGACGAGCAACCAGTTCCGGCTGACAAAGTAGAGGTATACCGGTGTCGCGGCGCCAATGGTCGCCGAGACCTTGTGGCGGACTTCGGTGCCTGGTATAACGCGGAGGGTATGACCTGCCTTCCGGGCACGGATACACCAGTCTGTCTCCTCGTGCATCAGGAACAGCTCCTCGTCCAGCAGGCCGATCGTCCCGAGAGCCCGGGCACGGATCAGGAGGGCACACCCCACGAGACCGCATTGAGGGGAGAACGATGCTCCAGGACGTTTCAGACGGTCCTTCAGGAAGAGACGGGGGTAACCAAGGGACATCACAGTGCCCGCAGACCAGATCCGGCCTGGCTGGGATGCGTAGGTGATGAGGGGCTGGGAGGCCGCACAGGCAGGGTCCTCCTCCATCTCTGCGACAAGCCGCGGGACCAGGTCTTCCGGGACTAGGACATCATTGTTCAGGAGGAGTATGTAGTCTGCACCCTGCCCAAGTGCCGACCGGATACCCGCGTTGTTCCCCCCGGCATAGCCAAGATTTAAAGGATTGCGCTGGATCGTGAGAGCGGGGTACTGGGCTCGGATCGTCTCAACGACCCGGTCATCAGTGCTGTTCTCGACAAGGGTCACCGAGAGGGAGGGGTAACGCAGGCGAAAGACTGATTCAAGGGTCTCCAGGGTATCTGCCACATTGTTGTAATTGAGGATGACCACGCTGACCCGGGGAGGATATCGCGTGATAGAGGCCTCCGGGGCTTCTCTTCCGTTGACGGTGCCAGGATTGATCGCATCCCCAGGGGACATCCCGCTAGGGTGGTCAGCATATGCCAGACCAGGGTGCAATGGACCGGAGTGGGAGATCCCTTTCATCCGGTCCACTTACACTCCCTGCTCCCTGCGGGTAACCTCCCCCCGAACGAGGAGGGAAGCGCGAAGGAGACTCTCGAAGGTCCCTGCATCACTCCAGAAACCGGAAAGGACACGGAACTGCATCTCTCCACGCGCAATATAGGCATTGTTCACGTCTGTGATCTCAAGTTCCCCGCGGCCAGACGGCTTCAGGGTCCGGATGATGGAGAATACCGAGGAATCATAGAGGTAGAAACCGGTTACGGCGAGGTCTGACCGGGGGTTCTCCGGTTTCTCCTCTATCCTGGTTACATGCCGGCCATCCACCTCCGCGACACCAAAACGCTGTGCATCCGGAACCCTGCTCAGGAATACCCTGGCACCCCCACGGAAATTCTGTACATCTTCACGGAAAGAGTCCTCGAAGATATTGTCCCCGAGGACGACCGCGACATTCTCGTCCCCGGCCCAGCGCTCGGCAAGGGAGAGAGCTTCGGCTATCCCGCCCGCCTTGTCCTGTATCTCGTAGGTGAACCGAGCGTTACAGCCGGATCCCGACCCCAGCAGTTCAAGAAAATGCCCTGCGTGCCCTTTTCCGGAGACAATCATGATGTCGGTGATCCCAGCATCGAGGAGGGTATTAATAGGATAGAGTATCATCGGACGGTTGTAGACCGGGAGAAGGTGCTTGTTGGTCACTTTCGTGAGCGGATACAACCGGGACCCGGTCCCCCCGGCGAGGATAACACCTTTCATGCGTGTTCTCCCGGTCCAGGTGGCCCTGGGTCGTTCTCTACCGGCAGCAAGCTGAGATACGCGTCGAGTGCCTCCTGCCAGGGGCGGAGCGGGGGGATCTTTGTATTGATCAATGCCGAGCAGCGGGGCCGCTTCGCGGCCCGATGAAGGTATTCTTCGGTGGTACAGGGAACTGCATTGGGAATGATCGCAGAGGCAAACTGGTACCACGAGCAGATACCCTGGTTTGTCTGGTGGTAAATACCCGGCTCGTTCTGTACTATGGCGGGTGTGGCACCCGCAAGGTCACGGGTGTAGGTTGGAGAGCCGCGCTGGTCATCCACCACCATAACCGATTCCTGGACCGCCCCGATCCGCCTGATGGTATCGACAAAGTTCCTCCCGTGCGGTCCGAACAGCCACGATGTCCGTATCACCCGGTAGTTGTCGCACTCCTCGGCCACCCGGACCTCTCCCAGGTGCTTTGATACGCCATACGTGTTGATAGGGCAGGGCAGGTCCATCTCGCGGTACCCTTTCCCTTCGCCGTTGAAAACATAATCCGTGCTGTACTGGACCATTACCGCACCACAGCGGCGGCATGCACGGGCAATCGTCCCGGGAGCTTCCCCGTTTACCGCCATCGCGTGGTCTGCATTCGATTCACAGCCGTCAACATCCGTGTAACCGACGGCATTGATGACGAGAGAGGGGTTCAGATCAGCAATAAACGAGGATATCCTGCGGGTGTCGGTGATATCCAGGTCGCTCCCCCTCCCGGTAGCCCGGGGGAAGCATTCCATCAATGCGTGCCCGAGCATCCCGCGGGCACCGAGGATGAGGACTCTCTCCATCCTATCCTCCCTCTTCATCGTACCTCGCCTCTCCATTGTACCTCCCTCACCTTCGTACCCCCTCACCTTCGTACCCCCTCACCTTCGTACCCCCTCACCTTCGTACCTTCTCACTCCATCATCTCCCCCCCGCCTTTTTCAGGGGTTCCCACCAGTCCCGGTGCGACCTGTACCATTCCACGGTCTCGGTCAGTGCCTCCCGGAACGGGAAGAGAGGACTCCACCCCATCGCACGTACCTTGCTACAGTCAAGGGAGTACCGGAGGTCGTGGCCGGGCCTGTCGTTGACATATTCAATCATGCCCTCGTCACCACCAAGGATTGAGAGGATCTCCCGGGTAATTTCGAGGTTGGAAAACTCGTTTCCCCCACCGATATGGTAAATCTCCCCGGGGGTGCCGTGGGCGAGCAGGAACGAGAGGGCCCGGCAGTGATCAAGGACATAGATCCAGTCCCGTACATTGTTTCCCGTTCCATATACAGGGACCTTCTTCCCCTCGAGGAGATTGGTCACGAAGAGAGGGATTAATTTCTCCGGGTACTGGTATGGCCCGAAATTGTTGGTACAGCGGGTGATTATGACGGGCAGGCCGTGGGTGAGAAAATAAGACCGCGCCAGGAGGTCTGAACCAGCTTTACTCGCAGAATATGGGCTTGAAGGGTTGAGGGTGTCGTCTTCACGGGCCGACCCATCCGTGATACTCCCGTAGACCTCGTCCGTCGAGACGTGGAGAAAGAGACGGACTTTCGCGCAAAGCGCTCCCTCCAGGAGGACACCGGTCCCGAGGACATTTGTCCTCGCAAAGACCTCTCCGCCTTCAATCGACCGGTCAACATGGCTCTCGGCGGCAAAATGCACCACAACGTCCGGTGACCACCGTGAAAAGGCATCCCTGACTGCCAGGGGGTCGCAGATATCTCCCCTGATAAAGTGATAGCGGGGGTCCCCCGAGAGATCTGCCAGGTTTGCGGGGTTGCCGGCATAGGTGAGGGCATCCAGGTTTACTAACTCTGCCGCAGGATCGGAGGAATGGATATGGCGGATGAACGAGGTCCCGATGAACCCGGCACCGCCGGTAACGAGGAGTCGCACGTCTTCTGCTCCTACCCGTGTTTCAGCCAGGGAGCGAGCCCCCAGTCGTAGGGTATGTCGGGTGTGTCCGGGGGGAGCCGGAACTCGTCCGGGTCACGGTAGTCGTACGGGAGCGTAGGTATGCTGACGAAAAAGGCAGTATCTGTCCCAATCGCCTTGAATCCATGATATATTCCAGGGGGTACCGAGACGAGGAGCGGGTTCTTCTCTCCGATGAAGAGTTCTGCCAGTGCCCCCTTCGTCTTTGAACCGGGCCGTGGATCATA
>LAHU01001912.1_pt1 | contig 57231 bp, 42 predicted proteins | sample 329631 | NCBI WGS metagenome assembly LAHU01 (sample SAMN03275698, study PRJNA271635) | activated sludge metagenome | isolation source: sample C-0 Zero hour mixed sludge faded in reactor as a methanogenic...
GGGGAAGTCACCGTGATATAGCTGTTCTTTGTTTCAGAATCAGAACCACCTGCATTTGTGGCGGTGAGCCTGATATCATACGCACCCGCAGATGCGAAGACGTGCGATGGGTTCCTTGTAGTATTGAACTGTGTCCATGCACCGGCCCCAGTCTTGTATTCCCAGAGCCATGCAGTAGGCGTATTGGTGGAAGAGTCAGTGAACTGGACGGTGAGAGGAGCCTTTCCTGTGGTCGGGTCAGCAGCGAATGCCGCAACGGGTGCGGCATCGGGATATGACACCACAAGGAACTGCTGGGCAGCACATATTGTTGGCTGGGATCCTGCGGGAGACCGTATCCCCGCCTCGTTCCCGTTCGCTGTAAGGTATACCTTCACATCTCGGCTGTCAACCGCGACCTGGGTCCCATCGGGTGGCCCATAGTCCCAGACATTGGACGCGATAACGTTCCCGTTGAAGAGGAGATCGCCCTCCGGCCCGCTCCCGGACGGCACGAATGTAACCAGCGTTGCACTGGTAGCTTCAGCCGGGGCGATCGTCGCACCGCTGAAGGGAATGTAAGCGGTCGCTTCCTCGGGTGTAGTCCCGTAACCGTTGAGATCCGCTCCGAGTATGTCAAACTCCTCGTTTAAGAAGATCTGTTTCCTGGTCGCAGTATTATCCTCATATACAATCGCCAGTGTAAAACCGTACGGAGATAGTTTCTCCATGTTCCCTTCACGGGTGAATACCGCTGAATTGACGCTATTCTTCTGGAACAGGGCTGTCACGTTGTAGGTGATCAGGCCATAGACATGGTCAGCATACGCACCGAAGTTACTCACATCATGGTACCATGCCAGGGATGGCACCCGGGCGCCGTTGAAATCGATCGTGACATGGTCTGGCACACGGTTCGAGTTGTCCCAGGTATAGGGAACATATAACCTAGCTTCACGGACCGTAGCCCCGGCTGGCACTGGGAGATTGGCGGGTGTCCAGGTTACGGTGTACGTAGTCCACCCTGAACCGAAGGAACCGGAATGGTATACACTGTCGCCAGATGAGTAGACAAATCCTCCCCTAATGTCGTACACGGCTCTCGTTGTCACATCGCTCCCGCCGGTCCAATACCGCTTTCCTTTATATCCATTATAGAGGAGAGGTTTGGTTGTGCTCTTTGAGTTATTTGCGTCGTCTGTTTCGGAGAGGGTATTATCAGGGTCTACGGTCGCCGTATACGTGATCGATCCGGTAGCAGTTTCCCGGATCGTGGTGTCAGTGATTGAGATTGTCGTGGTTGCCCCGCTCGCAAGCGAAGGGACATTTGCCCTGGCATGGAACCCGTCGGAGGAGTTCAGTTCCACCACGGTTGCAGGAGATTGCTGTGGACCGTTATTCTTGACGATGATTCGTATGGTATTCTCCTCCCTTGCGAATACCGCGGTAGCAGGTATGGGGTTGACCAGCGTCACGATGAGGTCATACGTTGGGGTAGCCTTGGTACGGGTTTTCAGGACCGCGACTGGGATTTTGAAAAAGGCTGCAGTGCCGGTCCCTGGGAGGTACCTTGCGTAGGCAAGCTTGACACTGTTGCCAGTGACCAAGGATGTCACGTTCCAGGCCTTGACGCCAGAGTAGGCCCCCTGGATATCGGGTGTGCGGTTAAGGTTGACATTGGTAAAACCGCCGGTCTTTGCTACAGCATCGAAGTCGTTCGTGTCTGTTGGAAAACCGTAATACCCATTGTTGCTTGCCATATACACCGAGATCAGGTTCGCTGATTCGAACCCGCTGATACCGGTTGTATCGAAGACCGTGTGTCCTACCGCGACGATTCCTTCGTTGTCCTCTGTGTAATACGAGCAAGAGTCGTGGCCCTGGTTCACCCAGTATTTCACCACGTCGGAGTCGCCATCATTGTATACAATGATCAGTGCGACCTCCTTGATCCTCCCGTCGAATGACGAACTCACCGCACTCGCATCCGCTTTCACGCATATATTCTGCGTGGTGAGCAGGCTCTTTACGTCGTACCACATCAAGTAGTCGCTTGTAACCCGGTTGCAATGGTCGTTGACAATGACATATGGGTCATTCGGCCCACCGCCCCGGCCACTGTTATCGTTCCCGCCTTCGGTTATGTAGACGAACGGGACGTTCAGGTCCTCGGTCCAGGTCGCTTCATAGCTGCCGTCGCGGTTATTATCCCACTGGATCGTGATGTTCCCGTGACGCCGGTCCTGCATGTGCCCCTGATATACGGAGACATAGAGTCGGGCCCACGCAACGTTGGACCCTATCGCGGCAGTTGGGAGTGTGAAGTCCTTTGTGACGCTCGTTGAAAAAGCTGGAGGTGCTGCATCGATCCAGACGTCCCCCGAGACGGTCCCGGACTGAACGGTCGTTAGGGGCAATCCACCGACGAAACTATCCGCTGAGACAATACCTGCCAAGGTGCAGAGGAGTATTGATACTATTATCAATACTTCAATATAATTGATTGAAGTCAATCGAATCTCACATGTAGTCATACGAAATCATCGTTCCTTGTGTGTAAATCTCTTTTTTTCATGGACCTCTCAAGAATCCAGCCTATGTAATCTCACCGGTTTGATCAATTTGTTCAGATTGATACCATTTTCCGTTTTTTTAGTTGAAACCCTTCGTTTCCCGACGATTATCATAAAATGATGAAAACAATACCACCACTTATAGGAAGTATTGGTATTTTTTATATATAGTTTAGCCATAACGGTTTTAATTATTAAATATATTATAATAAACTTTTTCATTGGTATCACCACTCATGTGCGTCACCCTTAAATAAATTTCGTAAAACGCATTAATACCCGTACCTCATTCTCCCGTTCAAAAGAGACGTATACCCTGTGCCAGTCACGACCGGCAGGTGGCAACATTCCATGCAGGGACAAGGTATTCTCCTGACCCATCGCCGAAGCGGAGGACCTGCACTCCATACACCTCTTCGATCACATCGGTGGTGAGGGCATCACCCGTTGGTCCATAGGCATATACCCGGCCCCCCCGGAGAAGAAGGACCTTGTCTGCATAGTGGCAGGCAAGGTTGAGGTCATGGAGGGCGATGACAAGGATGGCCCCCCTCTCCCGTGTAATCCTTCGCATCAGTTCGAGGACCTCTATCTGGTGACGGATATCAAGGGAGCTCGTTGGTTCATCAAAGAGGAAGATGCTGGGTTCCTGGGAGAGGGCCCGTGCGATGAAGACTTTCTGCCGTTCTCCACCGGATATGTCGGTGATAAACTTGTGTGCGAGACGGTGGACCCCAACCGCTTGCATGGACGCATCGATCACCTCGATATCCCGGGGGGTGATATCCCAGCTGATATGGGGCTTCCTCCCAATCATCACGGTCTCAAAGACCGTTGCAGATGGGAGGTAAGTGAAACTCTGTGGGACATACCCTGCAATCCGGGAGAAATCGCCGAGTCCTACCTCTCTATACTCCTTCCCACCCACGGTCAGGTGACCTGCTGCCGGTTCAATGAGACGGGCAAGGGTACGGATTAAGGTACTCTTTCCGGACCCGTTCGGGCCAAGGAGGCAGAGGATCTCCCCGCCGTCAGTGCGGAACGATATGTCGTGGAGGACTGTCGTCTCCCCGTACCGGACGCAAAGGTCTCTTGCTTCAAGGTGCATCGTCTGTTCGCTCCGTCAGTAGATGTGCCTGCCTTTCCCGCGAAAGATGAGGTACAGGAAGAAGGCCCCCCCGGCGATGTACATTATCACACCCACCGGTATCTCGACCGGGCTCATCACGGTACGGGCAATAGTATCTGATATTAACAGGATAACCGCTCCAAGAAGTGCGGCCCCGGGGATGAGGTACCGGACATCGTTCCCTATGACCATCCGGCATATATGGGGTGCCATAAGCCCGATGAAACCGATAATACCGGTAAACGCGAGGCACCCCGCTGCTGCCGCAGTCGCCACCATCAGCCCCCCCATTCGGAACCGTTCCACGTTGATCCCGAGGTTCTTCGCGATCTCATCTCCCGCTGCGAAGGCATTCAGGTTCCATGCCTGCGACTCAAGGATGAGGACACACGCGGTCACAAGGGGGGTGAGGATCAGGATAGTCCCCCATCCTGCACCCCACACCCCCCCCATCAGCCAGAGGACGAGGTCGCGGAGGGAGTCGTTGTTTGAGACGTACTTCAGGAGAAGGACTCCTGCCTGGAAGATATACCCGATCACCACGCCAGCAAGGACGAGCGTCGCCTGTGTGGTTGTCCGGCTCCTGCTGATCCCGGTTATCAGGACCATAGAGAGGATACCGAAGAGAAACGCACACGAGATCGTCAGGGTGTCCTGCAGGCCGCTGAGCGCAGCGCCGAATAAGAGCGGCCCTAGTACGATCCCTATCCCGGCGCCAAACGAGGCAGCCGAGGATAAGCCGAGAGTGAAGGGACTGACGAGTGGGTTCCGCAGAAGCGCCTGCATCACCGTGCCCGCTACCGCGAGGCTCACTCCTGTCAGGATCGCAAGGAGAATGCGGGGCAGCCGGTACCCTATCACGATATCCGCAGCATCCGGCAGCCCCAGGCCCTGGAAGAGGCCAGGGAACACCTGGGCGAACAGGGCGTGGTACGCCTCAACGGGTGTGAACCGTGCAGACCCCAGGCCAATTGCGATGATAAATACCACAATGAGCAGGAGGAGAAGCGTAACCAGTACACCTAACTTCCGGGCACGGGTCCGCGAATAATACCCTGATAACGGGGCGGTGTCAGGGCTGGACAGATCACCCGTTCCTGAACCCTGCCCTCCATTCCCCCCATGTGCCTTGGCAGCCCGTACTGGAATGATGAGATCACCCGTTGAAGGAACGGACCGTCCCGGCTATCCCATCTGCCTTCATATCCTCAAGCCTGCAGTACACCCCGTCAAGTGCACGGGCGATCCGTCGGGCGGCCCCTATCGAGACAAGGCCGGACTCGGTATCGATCACGAGGGCTGCGATCCCGGTTTCCCAGATCCGTTCCGCGACCGCTACCGCATCCATGAGCGGATTGGAAGAAGACAGGGGGACATTGCCCCTCCCGTCCGAGACGAGGACGAGCCGTGGGATAACACTGTTATCCTTCTCCTGCTCCCGGACAAGCATCTCGTAGCCCTTCATGAGTCCATGGGCAAGCGGGGTCTTCTTCCCAACCGCGAGGTTCTGCATGCGTTGTCGGGCAAGTTCCACGCTGCCGGTTGGGGGAAGGATAACTTCGGCCCCGCTCCCGCGGAACACCACCAGTCCCACGCGATCTCTCTTCTGGTATGCATCGATCAGGAGGGAGAGTACCGCTCCCTTCACGGCGGTCATCCGCGCCTGGGCCCCCATGCTCCCGCTCGCATCGACGACAAAGATCATCGTAGTGCCGAGGCGGCGCTCCCTGACTTTTTCGCGGATATCTGTATCCTCGATCTGCACGGCGTTCCGGGGGTGCCCGGTCTTTCGTGACAACTGGTGGGGGGCAGCGGCCCGCAGCGTGGCATCGAGTGCGATATCATGGGGGCGTGCGGACGGCATCCTGCTCCGGACGTACCTCCCCTCATCGGAACGAGTCGTCCTGCGCCGTCCTCTCCCCCGTCGCAACCGCTCTCCTATCTTCCTGTGATCCTGCAGGAGGGCGGTGTTCAGGCTGAATGGACTTCCTTCCGGAAGATTGTGCTCAGCACCCGGGTCAGCACGATTCTGTGCACAGGGAGGCGGGGTTTCAGACCCCGAGTCCCCGTGGGAATGGAGGGGCGTCAGGTGCGACCGGGCGATCGACTCTTCCAGCTGCCGGGGCTCCATCTTCTGGTCGGCAAATGGTGTCCGCCGCAGCCTGTGGCTAAGTACCATCCCGGCGACACCGCGAATGTCCTCCTCGGTGACGGTATCACGCTCGTTCCAGGCCGCGAGGGTAGCGGCAGCCTTGAACATCACAAGGTCTGCCCTATGCCCGTCCACCTGCATGTCAATGCAGATCGAGACGATCATCCGCATCAGGTCTACTGGGACATGAACCGCCGGGAGAAGCGATTTCGCCCGGACAACGCGATCCCTGATATCCCTGTCCGCCTTCTGCCAGGCAGAGGCGAACCCTGCCGGGTCCGCCTCATACGCAATTCGCCGCTGCATTACCTGGAGCCGGATTTCAGGATCCCTGATACCCTCGATATCCACGCAAAGCCCGAAACGATCGAGGAGTTGGGGGCGTAGTTCACCTTCCTCGGGGTTCATCGTGCCGACGAGGATGAACGAGGAGGGATGGTTGTATGAGACACCCTCTCTCTCGACGATGTTGACCCCCATCGCGGCAGCATCGAGGAGGACATCAACGATATGGTCATGTAACAGGTTGATCTCGTCGACATAGAGGATATTCCGGTGAGCGCCCGCGAGGATCCCCGGTTCGAACCGTTTCTCTCCTTCCTTGATCGCGTGCCCGATATCCAGGCTCCCAACAACCTTGTCCTCGGTTGCACTGACCGGGAGCTCAATCACCCGCATGGGCCGGTATTCAGCTTCCTTGTTATCAGGACTGGAACGGCATTCCCCGCACCACTCACCGGGAAGACCAGGGTCACATCCGAAGCGGCAACCCGGACGGACCTGGATATCGGGGAGGAGGCGGGCGAGGGCACGAACTGCGGTGGACTTGGCGGTCCCCTTCTCCCCCCGGATGAGTACTCCACCGATACGGGGATTGATCGCATTGAGAAGGAGAGCATTTTTCATGCCATCCTGGCCGACAATAGCAGAAAACGGGTAAACGGTTCTTTCAGGTTTCATGCGATCACCGAGTAGCCTGGTAAAGGAGATCCGGCAGAGTGCGGGATGACGTGTGGTTATTACAATCGTATTATTTTAATTATATTCTGATATATGTTCCGAATTAATACAATAATAATTAAATTATTAACACTCTATCAGAGTATAATTAAAAATCAAAACGAGGGGTGGTCGAATCATGAGGGAGTGGAGATCCGATATACATCTGTTTATTCCTGTTATTTACAGAAAAACCGAATATTCTCGGGATATTTGGGATATCTCCCATAAGCCTGACACGGTGCCAGTATGAAAATTGTCTCGATAATGTGGAACAGTTACGTTCCTGCACTGAGGGAAGTTGCTGCAGCAGAAGGCATTGACTGCATCGCCTATCCGATCAGGGCCCTCGATGATGATCCCATAGAGAGGGAGAAGGCAATTGCGGACCTGAGAGGGGCGGATGCAGCCCTCCTCTACTGGACCACCAACAGGGTCTGGGATGAACTGGAACGTGAGATCCGGGAGATCGGAACGCACGTCCCTCTTATCTGCGTCGGCTATGATCCCTCGCGTTGGGCCCTCTCGACCGTCCCGAACGAAGTGGTCACGACCTGCTATTCCTACCTCACCTACAACGGAACAGAGAACCTCCGAAACCTCCTGCTCTACATTGCCCAGGAGATTGGAGGGAGAGATACCACCCCTGCCCTGCCATCGGCATTACCATGGCAGGGTATCTACCATCCCGATGCCCCGGGACCGTTCTTCACCCCCGAAGAGTACCTCGCATGGTATCCTGTGAAAAATCGTCCCTTTGTGGGCCTCCTCCTCTCCCGGGTCGCCTGGGTGACCGGGAACTGTGCGATCGAGGACGATCTTATCCGCAGCCTCGAAGAAGAGGGGCTCGCTGTCATCCCTGCATTCACCTACGCAGTCAGGGATGACACCATCGGTTCCTTCGGGATGGCGGACGTGATACAGGAGTACTTCCTGCCGCCACGAGGTCCCGGGATCTCTGCAGTGATCAAGTGTATCTCATTCATGCTCGGTGCATCAAAGGGATCGGTCTCGGGGGAGGAGGCTGCAGCACCAGGTACCGATCTCATCAGGCGACTCAATATACCGCTCTTCCAGCCAGTGATCACATTCTACCAGAGCCGCGATGCATGGGAGGAAGGTGACGGTCTTTCATCGGATGTAGGCTGGTGTATCGCCATGCCCGAGTTCGAGGGAGCGATTGAACCTGTTATCCTCGGCACAAGCAGTGCCGGGGCCGGAGATGGCGCCTGCAAACGGACGCCGATACCTGGACGGAGCCGCAGGATAGCAGAACGCGTCCGCAAATGGATACATCTCCAGGAGACCCCCGCTGCGGAGCGACGTGTTGTATTCCTGCTGAATAACAACCCCTGCGCCGGTGTTGAGGCAAATGTGGGATCTGCTGCACACCTCGATTCCCTCGAGAGCGTCGCCCGGGTCCTCGCCGCAATGAGAGATGCGGGATACCGTGTCGATGTGCCCATGAATGGCGAGGAACTCGTCTCCGCTATCATGGAGCGAAAGGCGATATCCGAGTTCCGCTGGACAACTGCTGCTGATATTGCCCTCTCCGGAGGTGTCCTCGCACGGATTTCAGTGGAGGAATACAACCGATTCTTTTCAGCACTTCCTGGCAGAGTCAGGGATAAGGTCGTCGCGACCTGGGGTGAACCCCCGGGAGCGGCGATGGTACTCGACAGGGACATCCTCGTGACAGGTGTACAATTTGGAAACGCTATCGTATGTGTCCAGCCGAAACGGGGGTGTGCCGGCGCCCGGTGTGACGGGGAGGTCTGCCGGATCCTGCATGATCCCGAGTGCCCACCCACTCATCAGTATCTCGCGACCTATAACTGGTTTGCTGATGGGTTCACTGCCGATCTTGTCATCCATGTCGGAACGCATGGTAACCTGGAATTCCTTCCCGGTAAAGGAACCGCACTTTCCGGGTCCTGCTTCCCTGATATCGCAATCGGGTCCCTTCCGCACCTCTACATCTACAACACCGATAATCCCCCGGAAGGGACGATCGCGAAGAGGCGGGGCTATGCCACCCTGGTCGGTCACATGCAGGCCGTGATGCAGGGGTCCTCCCTGTACGGCCCCCTGGAGGAGCTCGACCACCTTCTTGGGGAGTACGAGACAGCCCGACACGATCCTGCCCGTGCCCATGCCCTCTCCCATTTCATCCGTGACGCGGTGGAATCTGCGAACCTCTCAGGAGAGGTCGGGATATCCCATGATACGCCCCTTGATGCAGTCGTCTCGCGGTGCCACGAGATCCTCTCGCGTGTCCGGAACACGCAGATCCAGAGGGGAATGCACATCTTCGGGAAGGTCCCGGAAGGGGAGGACATATGGGACTTCCTGTATAGTATCCTCCGGTTCGACCAGGGAGAGGGTTCCCTCCGGTATGAGATTGCGGGGTCGATGGGACTGTCCCTCGAAGACCTCCTCTCCCGGCAGGAGATGTTTGATACCACCAGGGGGAAGTCGTATGGTCAGCTCCTCGAGGAGATTGACGTGCTGGGGCGTAGAATAGTACGAGATGTCCTGTCGCCTCCGTCTGCAGAGGAGGACCGGTCACCTCTGCCTGTCACCCTCCCCCCAGGCGTCCTGGGGAGCATAACCGGGCGTGTGCGCGACCTGGCAGACAGGACACGGAAATCCGACGAGACCGGTGCACTCCTGAATGGTATGTCCGGGGGGTTCACCCCGCCGGGGCCATCCGGGCTGATCACCCGAGGTCACGATGCCGTCCTCCCGACCGGCCGGAACTTTTACTCCCTCGATCCCACCCGGGTCCCGACCCGGGCCGCCTGGCGGATCGGCCAGCGGCTCGCCGACGCTCTCGTCTCCAAGTACCTGGAGGAGAACGGGAAGTACCCGCAGAGCGTGGCATACTACTGGATGGCCTCTGATATCATGTCTGCAGACGGCGAGGGCCTTGCCCAGATGCTCGCCCTCCTTGGCACCGAACCGGTCTGGAGTCCCGGCGGCCAGGTCAGGTCAGTGGCGGTGATCCCAGGAGAACAACTTGGAAGACCGCGTATCGATGTCACGGTCCGGATGTCAGGGATAGTCAGGGACAACTTCGCTGGGTGTGTCAGCCTCCTTGACCAGGCGGTCCGGGCAGTAGCCGTCCTTGACGAACCGGATGAGCAGAATGCGGTCAGGATGCATACCCGGGCTGCCATGGTAGAGAACGGGGGTGACCTGCGGGACGCCACCATCCGGATCTTTGGGAGCAGGCCCGGCACCTATGTCACCGGAGTGAACCTCGCGATCCTTGCAAGTGCCTGGAAGACCGAGAAGGATCTCTCTGACATCTTCATTGCCTTCAATGGGTACGGCTACGGGGAAGGGCTCTCCGGGGGTGCATCGCACGGCCGGTTCGCCGGGAACCTTGCCAACGTCTCGGTCACCTTCAACAAGGTCGTCTCCGACGAGTACGATCTCCTCGGGTGCTGCTGTTACTTTGGAAACCAGGGGGGGCTCACTGTTGCCGCCCGTCATCTCTCGGGAAACGAGGTCCCCGCGTACTATGGTGACACGCGGGATGCGGAGCACGTGGATGTACATGACCTTGCCGATGAGATCCGGCGAGTGGTCCGGACAAAACTCCTCAACCCTGCGTGGATCGAGGGGATGAAAGTTCACGGGTACAAGGGTGCTTCCGATATCACGAAGCGGGTCTCGCGGGTATATGGGTGGGAAGCCTCCACCCGCGAGGTGGATGACTGGATCTTTGATGATATTGCCTCGACCTTTGTCCTTGACCCGGACATGCGGAAATTCTTCGAGGAGAAGAACCCCTGGGGTCTTGAAGAGATAGCCCGGCGTCTCCTCGAAGCGAACCAGAGGGAACTCTGGAATGCGAAACCGGAGGTCCTCGAAGGGCTCCGTTCGGCATACCTAGAGATCGAGTCCTGGATGGAAGAGCGAGCAGGAGACGGAGGGTTCCAGGGAGGCTCGGTGGATATCTTCACGGCGGCGGACGTCCCATCCTGGCAGGAGGAGATCCAACAGGCGCTCGCGGGTCTACCCCACCGCCCTCTCACCAGCCAATCGCCCAGGGACCGGAGTTGACTCCTAAACCGCGCACGGAGATGTAAGGAACGATGTTCGCAATAGAGACAACAGGACTCACCCGACATTATGGTAATCTCTGTGCGGTAGACCACCTCGACCTTCGGATCGGGACCGAGATCTTCGGGCTCCTCGGACCCAATGGGTCGGGGAAGACCACAACCGTCCTGATGCTGACCACGCTGCTTTGTCCCACCGAGGGTCAGGCAACGGTCTGCGGCCATGATGTCGTCAGCGAGGCCGGGGCAGTCAGGGAGAAGATCAGTTATGTCCCGCAGGACATGGCGGTTGATATCAAGCTGACAGGCCGTGAGAACATCCGGCTCTTCGCGAAACTCTACGGGGTCCCGGACCGGGAGAGACGGATCAGGGATGTGCTCTCAGTAATGGACCTGTCAGCACGGGCAGATGACCGGGTGAAGACCTACTCGGGGGGCATGCGGCGTCGCCTCGAGCTCGCCCAGGCCCTCGTCCACGAACCAGAGGTGTTGTTTCTTGATGAGCCAACGATTGGCCTCGATGTCGCAGGCAGAAAGAAGATCTGGGAGCATATCACCTCGCTTCGGAAGAGCGGGATGACGATCTTTGTCACGACCCACTACATGGACGAAGCTGACCACTCTTGTGACAGGGTCGCGATCCTCGACCGCGGGAGAATTGCGGCCCTTGACTCACCGGCCCGGCTGAAGAACCGGCTTCGCAAAGACGTTATCATCGCACGGGTCAGTGGTGACTTCTCCGCTGAGGACACCGGGGCGGCGAACTATCTCGGTAAGAAAGGAGACGAATATTACTTTACTGCTGACAATGGGAGCGAGGCAATCCCTCTCCTGGTAGATGAACTTCGTGGCAGGGGATGCGAGGTACGGTCCCTCGCGGTGAGGGAACCGTCCCTCGATGATGTCTTCCTCGATGCGGTCGAGACAACCGGGGATTCGGCCGACTTCAATGACTTCCGTTTCCGCCAGATGCTCAGGAGGAGGGGTGGATGAAGGGCGTCCTCACATATGTTGAACGGGACCTTATCCGCTGGAGCAGGGGAAGGGTTGCGGTGGTTGCCTCGCTCGTGATGCCGGCAGCGTGGCTCATCTTTGTCGGGCTGGCCCTCCCAATCCGGTTCACCGATCACTACCTCGATTTCATCACCCCCGGGATTCTCGTGATGACGATGCTCACCGCATCCCTTACAGGTGGAGCGCTATTGATTTTTGACAAGATCCTCGGTTTTCTCAACAAGTTCCTCGCACTGCCGACACCACGGGAGAGTATCCTCTTTGGAAAGATCCTCTTCATCACCTGCAGGGGTCTCATCCAGGCGACGATCATCCTTGGGATCGCCCTCCTCCTCGGTGCCACCATGTACGGGCCCCTGCAGTACTTCCTTATGTACATCATCCTTGCCCTCTTCGGGATTCTCTTCGCCGCGATAGCTACGACTATCGCGCTCTACGTCGGGGACCATGACAGCTACGCGGCTGTGAACTCCATGATATCCATGCCCCTGTTCTTCACCTCGAGTGCCTTGATGCCCTATTCTGCCATGCCGGGTTGGCTTGTCCCGGTTGCCCGCCTGAACCCGTTGAGTTATGCGATCGATGCGATCCGTGCCATAGGTGAAGGCACGATTCCCATCGTCCAGATCACAGGGCTGGTCATTCCCAGCCTCATCGTCCTTGCCCTTGCTACCTCGATATTCCGAAGGGTGACGGTATGACCCAGTCACCCTGGAGGTTGATTACATGAAAAAAGTTCATACTATGACATGTTCCACGAACCGCACCCGGACATTCCTATTCCTGGGGGTTCTGCTTGTATTGGCCGGACTCGTCCTCTTTGCAGGATGCAGTATGCTCTCCAGCACAGGTTCACCTGGAAAGGCCACACAGGCAGTGACGCCGGGGAGCCAGGGACCACTCACTATTACAGACTCGACCGGGACAGAAATCTCCTTGCAGAAACCTGCCGGGCGAATCGTCGTCGTCAACAGCAATGCTGCCGAGCTGCTCCTGGCTATTGGGGCTGGGGACCGGATCGTTGGTGTGAGCGAGGCTGTCCGGACCAATCCGGCCCTTAGCGGCCGGCTGGAGAAGATCCCCTCGATAGGGGACTGGCAGTCACCATCCATCGAAGAGATACTCGCGCTCCACCCGGACCTTGTAATCGCCTATGCAAGTTCCCGGCCGAAAAATATCGACCAGATCACGAAGACCGGGGTCACCATTGCAGCGATTGATTGTTACCGGCTCGATACCCTGGCCCTCGACGCCCGGAACCTCGGGATACTTACAGGGACGAGAGAGAAAGCTGATGAGTATGTAAAATTTTTGAACCGGACCACCGATTGTGTCCGCGATCGTATCGCGTTGATTCCCCAGAAAACACGACCACGGGTGTATTTCGAGTCCTACTCAGATTATTCTGCACAGGGGCCAGGGACTGGTAGTCATACGCTCCTCACGTTCGCCGGCGGGGAGAACATCGTCACGTCCACCCCCTCTGCGTCAGTGAAGGTGAGCCCCGAGTGGATAGTATCCCAGAACCCCGATGCCTTCATAAAAGTCCTCTCTGCGCAGAAGTTCCATGAGACAGGATCAGCCGAGTGGGATAAAATTCTCGCCCGCCCAGGCATGGAGAATATCACGGCAGTCAGGAACCAAAAATATTACATCCTGATCAATGACGTCGCCTACGGGCCCCGCTCCTTTGCGGGCCTCGTGACCCTTGCGAAGATCTTCTACCCTGACCGGTTCACCGATCTCGATCCCACCGCCCTGATCCACGAGTATGAACAGGAGTTCTTCCCAAAGTCAGATCCAGGCCAACTCACCATTCCACCTCTCGCGAACCCGGGAAACGTGTGACTCCGCCCGGTTATATGACTCCGTGGGATGGTGAGCCGGGTTTCCTCTCCTCCCCTTTTTCCCAGGAGAAAGGATTACAATGAGGGACCTTGATCCCTTCCATCCCTGCCAGGACCTCTCCATAGTAATCGCAATTTTGTTAAAACCGGAAAGCGATATATTCATCAATAATTCCCATCACACAGGGTTGAATGCCATACCGTTGCTTGCAAGCTCCCCATGAAATCATTTGTCAGGGTTAAGAAAATCCGCGGGAACGAGTACCTGTACGAGGTCACGCCTTATTACGACGACGTTTCCGGTAAAGTCCGGCAGAAAACCCGGTACCTTGGCAAAAGAGATGAATCCGGGGCTGCTATCACCCCGTCATCACGGAAGCAGAGGTCCAGGGTCCTTTCCTGCGGAGATTACCTTCCTTTCCTCGGGGTCACCCGTGACCTTGGTCTCGAGGCGATACTCCGGTCCGTCCTCTCATCCCGGGATACTTCAACTGTCCTGGCACTTGCTATCAGTCTTGCGGCAAGGCCAGGGATTCTGACGAGCCTCTCTGAATGGTATAACCGGACGACGGTCTCTCTCGCCTATCCCGATGCGGATATGCGACCGGGGAAGATCCTGCAGCTGGTTCAGAACCTTTCGGATTTTCATATCCTGGAACGGTTTAGTAGATCGAATGCCGGGCCTCTTCCCGGAACGATACTTGCAGGCCTTGTTTTTGGCATCATGCGGGAAGAAACGTCCCCGTTCCTGCGGGAGTACTGCCCGCCGGGTGCCCACCAGGTAGTTGAATATTACATGGTCGTCTGTGACCCCGGGCAGGCCATCGTCTCCCAGGTACAACGGCTTCCCGGCCCGGCCAGGTCCCGGCTCAACACCTGTGCCCGGAACAGTTCACTCACTGGAGACCACGTTCCTGTTGTCTTTCCCATGGGCTGCATCACTGCTGGTCACCTTGGACTCCTTGCTGAGGCCGATTTTCCATTTGTTCTTCCCGTCCCACCCCTGCGGCTCTTCGGGTGGAAGGATACCGAGGATATCCTGAAAGCCGTGCTCGCGGACTCCAACTACCACACCCTGCAGGACGAGGCGGTGTTTATTAAGGCGTCTCCCGTTCATATCGGGCCCCGGATCATCCCGGGTTTTATTGTACTGAACGCCCCTTCCGAGCGGACCGCCCGGTTGCGACATCACCACGAGGTCTTCAGGATCCAGGAAGACCTGAAGAATATACGCATTCTCCCTGGTGTCAACCCGGAGGGCATCATCCGTGATATCGCGGGTGATATCGCCCCGTTTATCACGTGGATCCCGGCAGAATCTGGTGGAAATGCAAGAATAAACCGGGAAGCCCTGATGCACTCCATTGTTGAAGCAGGGATGATCATGGTCCTGCACCAGGGGAGGATGACCCGGGAGGAGTGCCTGACCCTGCTCTCGGCAAGACGCAGGTTCAATGATATCATCTCAGAACGGGTCCAGTTGCTCTACCAGATGATGCACAGGCAGCCCACCGACCGGATGTCCGAGGGGCTCATCTTCATCGCGGTCCTCGCATCAGCGCTGCGATGGCGTCTTGAAATACTCCTTCCCCGTTTAGATGCACGATATAGCGCCTCCCTTGACACCCTGATGGCGTCCCTCTGTTCTCTCACCGTAACCGCCGGACCAGGGCGACGGAGAAAACCGAGCCGGGCTGCCCAGGGACAACTGTCTATCCTTGAAGCCCTGGACTGCCTGCCCGACAGGGTGATCCCGGGGTGCTCCCCTATTCCCGGGTTCACAGACGAAGAGAAAGAGGTGGTGCCGGAGGAGAATACCTTCGGGGACGAGGACGCAGTGGAGTGATCATAGGGACGGTGATACCTCGCGGTAGAAAAACCAGTTATTTCGTGTGTAACATGGTTTGCATGCCAATATCTTTTTGAATCTCTTCCCTGAACGCATCGAACCGGATTTCATCTATCTGGTCTGACAGCAGCCGCCCGCTCCAGGCATGCCGGTACACCCAGTTCACCACGGTTTCGATCACATTGAGTACCTCTTCTTCGTTTTCAACCTCGGTCAGCTCACGGCCTACCCGCGGATGACGACCTCTCCGGCCCCCTATGACGATGAGGTAATGGAGGTCTCCGGCCTTCAGGAGGCCAAACTGGCATGACCGGATGCAGACTCCGCACTGGCAACATCTGCTTTCATCAAGGATCGAGATCCCGTTTTTGATAGTAATCGCGCGTTCCTTGCAATGCTCGGCACAGCTGCCGCAACCTGTACACTTCCCTTCCACGCGGAGTGGACGGGTCCTCCCGATAATCCCGATCTCATTCAGCATCGGACTAGTACAGGCGTTCGGACAACCTGATATGGAGATCCGGATCTTTACCGGCATGTCCCTGCCAAAGAGTCTCTCGTCGATCTTCTGTGCCAGGCGCACGGTATTGACATTGGCGTACTTGCACCTCTCGGTGCCAGGGCAGGCTACAATGTTGACGATCTCATCTTTTTCTGATCCAATGGGTGTCCTGTTCTTCTCGAGCTCGCGTGCAAGGACCTGGAGATGTACCGGGCGGACGTGAGGAATTTCGACAGCCTGCCTTGCAGTACAGTGCACAAAACCGTTCCCATATCTTTTTGCAAGGGTTGCAATACCTCGCATCTGCTCTGATGAGAGTATTCCTGCCGGGAGACGGATCCGGACCGTGCAGTAATCTGCATCCGCCTCGGTGATGACTCCCCCTTTCATATGGATGCCGAAACTCTCGTCCATTCCCATTCAGTTTGGGCAGATTGGTTATTAAGAATGGGATCCGGATAAACAGAAGAAACGGCTTATTTACCCACGCAGGGTCCTGTCCCTGTTCCGGTCCCTTTGCGAGTGGGAAAGGTACCGGTCAGGAACGGTATCTGGCAGCGGCGGCCAGGTCTTTCCTGGATATCCCGGGCACGATGGAGACCAGACCGGGATGTCACACCCTATGATACAGGTTGCCATAGACCATCCGGCCTTTCCGTTTCTTATGCTGCTCCCCGGTATCTCCGATATAGTGAGAGAACCGGCCCTTGACACCTTCCACCTCAAGCTCCACCTCCCCCGCTGGTTTAAACCCAGGCATGAGGGTCCCGATAGTCCCGAATACGATAATGTCACCCTCGACCATCTGGCCACCGATCTTGCCCGGGACGTTACCTTTGATGATGATTCTTCCGCCTCTTGCATGGGTTGCCACGTGAATGTCCGCATTGCCGTTCACCACAATGTCTCCCCCGGTGATGAACATTCCAAGGTCGCTCCCGACATTGCCTTTCACGAGGATCCTTCCACCAGACATTCCCTGCCAGTCACCCCGGAACGCCGCACCGAGATAATTCCCGGCATTTCCTTCGATAATCAGTTCTCCCCCCCGCATGGCGATTGCGGCAAAGGACTCGACATCTCCTTTGACGTGCATGGTTCCGCCAGTCATCCAGGCGCCTGCGTACAGATCCGTACTCCCATGCACCACGACTTCCCCGGCACTCATCTTAAACCCGAGGTACTTCACTTTTTTCACATTACCTTTGACCAGGATTCGTGTCTCGGCCGGGGTCTTACCAGCCTTTCCGCTGACATCGAAATACGCTCCCAGATTCGAGGTGGTGTTCCCTTCATATACCGGAAGCCCGGCGATCTCCATTGCAGTCTTCCCGGCAAATACATCCGGGGAGACCACGTCAGCTTCGAGGTACAACCCGGGTGGTTTTTTCATGGTGATCGTGATGGTGTCCATGGTCCGGTCCTACCCTGAGAACACTGACACGGTCGATAGAGAGATCCGGAATACAACTGGCATCGTCAGGCCCCTCCCTTCCGCCGCTTTAGGTGGTCGCGGACTTTGACGAGAAACTCTTCATCGGTGAGCATCCCTTCCGGTGGCTCAACGACTTTCCGGCAGTCAACCGGGACGTTGTCCATGCGATAACAGTTCCCTCCGGTCTCTATGCCATTAAAAGCCACCGGAACGTGGAGTTTTGAGATCCCGGTAGTCGGGGTCAGGTGCGGGTCGATACAGACGGAAGGAAGGCGAGCGATCTCCTGGACGCACCGTATCGGGAAATGTGCACCCGGATCGCTGCCGATAATGAAGACCGCGTCGACTTCCTTTCGTGCAAGGAGTTCGACCGAGCTGGTATCCCCCGGGTTGTAGCGGGGGAATCCCCTGGTGAGATCCACGGCGTAGGGATACCCGAACTGCCAGGCCATCACCTCCCCGGAGCCGGTGACGTTATAATGGCCCCGCATCGGCATGATCGAGAACTTCGTATAACTATTGAGATCTTTTACGAGTGCGATTGCCTCGTCAATGTTGTGGCTCTTTCCAAGTGACTGGGTTATACCCATTCCAAAGAACATGATACCAAACCGGCCATTCCTAAGGAGATCTGTCACTTCACGTATCTTCTCCGCAGGGATCCCGGCGACCTGGTCCGGAAGCCATTCACCCCTGATTGCCACGCGGAATGCATCAAGGAGCTCGTAGTCCTTACCCTGCTCAACCGGGAGGTGGACATCTGCCATCTTTGCCGTATCGGTGGTCCGGGGGTCGACAACGATTATCTTCCGGGTCATCTGTCCCTTGTTCGTAAAAAAACCACGAGGAAAGATGGAATACCGGGACATGTGCCTCGGGTGGGCATGGGCCGGGTTGCAGCCCCAGAACACAATCCGGTCGGCCCGGTTTTTCACTTCGCCCAGTGTACACGTGGGGAGCCCGATGTCCTGCACTGCGATGAGGGTTGTCCCGTGACAGACCGCGGCGGTGTTGTCCAGGCAGGCACCGCAGATCTCTGCGATCTCATGGCCTACACCCTGTGATTCACAGTTGGTGGAACTCCACCCGTACATGAGTGGTTTTTTTGCCATTGCAAGCATCTGTGCAGTATACACGGCGGCTTCGTCGTAGGTGATCTCTCTCCAGGAGCCGTCATCCTGGTGGAGCCTTGGCCTGACAACCCTGTCCTTTGACTGTGAGTGCAGGAACTTCGCGGTACCGATGACACATGCATTATAGACTTCGAGGAGTTTCCTGCCGTCATCGGATATAACGACGGAGATATCGTCGCAGAGGGTCCCGCAAAAGGGACAGATCACGTTATGAATGGTGGTAGTCATAGATTTGACTCTGTTTTTACCCCGCATAATTTCTGGACCAGTTCGATGCCAAGGAGGACCTCTTCATCCGGGGCTGTCTCTACAATAACCGGCGTCCCTTTGAACATTGGCATTCCGGTGGAGTAGGTCTCTGGACTGATAACAGAGTTTGCCCATGGTCCCATGGGAATGAAGCCGGTACCGGGGTGTGGACCCTGGGAGGTCTCGATAGCCTTCACTACCACACTTCCGTATTCACTCGTGACCCGGACGTTGGTGTTCTTCCCCAGTCCGAGTTTTTTGTAATCTGATATATCAAGCTCGATGATTCCCGCTGCGGTGCGATATGCAGGTTTTTCTTTTCCTTCTTCAATGGCGACACCTTGCGGGATGCTCCTTCCAGAGATCAGGTTGACTTCCACACTGGCCATTCTACCTGTAAATACAGGACTTCGATCATAATAAAAACTATTGTACTATCAATATTTTTTAGAATTGGCAATTAATTGGTTTTATTTACAAACAATTTGTCCCGGTGAAATGTCCAATGAATTGGGCACATCTCCCTGCGCACCCCGGATTGCAATGAAGACCCGGGTTGGATTGAAGAGGTGGTAGAAGAGATGGGTATAGTCGCCGCCGTGATGTCGTATACGCAGCCCTGATTTCAATGAAGAGCTATGTCATAGGGATCCATATGGTCGGCCCGGGGGATGGCTCCCAGGGACCCAGGTAATTAACCGTCCGGGAGATCCCCTCCTTCTTCTCGGTAACGTGCCCTCCTAGGGTTCAGGATGGGACCAGGTCGAGTCATAGCGATACCATGCAATGAAGAAGACGTATCAATCAAAAGAGAAGATGTGTGATCATGGCGGTAAAAGTAAAGTGTGAGTACTGCGACAAAGATGCCATTGGTCTCCAGTCATTGGAGGGAGGTTTTAACTATGTCTGTGCTGATCATGCGGACACCCTCCTCCTTGCCCTCAAACCCGGTGAAAAGAAAGCGTTCGGCGTATGCTATCTCGAACGGTACGTGTAATACCCTGCATCCATGATCCTCTTCCCCCACAATGAGAGGGACATGATCTCTCGCCAGACGAGGATGAAGAATGCGAAAAAGAGTGTAATATGGGTGTATTATGGTTGAAAAGGTAAAATGTGAACAGTGTGGAAAGGATGCAATCGGCATCCAGTCCCTTGGCTGCTGCGTTGCATATGTCTGCCCTGATCACGCTGATTGCCACCTTCTCGCGCTCAAACCCGGCGAAAAGCAGGCATATGACGATTGTTACTTTGAACGGTTTGATACAGCAGATAACTGATATCTGGCTCTTTGTTACCTGAAGGGGGAAAAGTGACGAACCGGATGCGTCTTCCCGGGGCTGTCCGCTCCCACACCCCTGCATGCGATCCCTGCAATTGCTAAAAGCGCCCTGGTGGCGGTTTCGTGACTGGACTGGTATGTAGATGAACCCTTGTTTGGTCTTCCTGCACAAACGCCTGGGAGGTTGATAATCACTTCTGAATCCAGGTACCCGTCTTGTTCTGGCCGGGCCGCGTGAATCCCGGTGATAATACCCACGAATGATATGGTCTTCCCCACGTCAGGGAAAAAGAGGGTGAGGGTCCGGGTGGTTACACCTGGATCTGTTTACCATTGTCCGGCTTTCCGATCTTACTTCTTTGGCACCGGGTTAAACACGTTATCGTAGATCATGTCACTCCCGGTGACAGACAGGCGCTCGCGCTCTGCACGTTCCTCGACCAGGGCAAGGAGCGGCAGGTCCATGTTGACTCCAGGGATGTGGCCGAACATCTTCTCCAGTTCCACCTGCTGGGCGTGCATGAAGAGGGCATTCGGGATCTCGGAAGGGCAGAGTTCCTCGCACTGCCCGCAGTTCACGCAGGAATCTGCGATATGGGCATAACGAATCAGGTGAAACATGAACCCCGGGGGAAGTTCACCGGGCTTGACGTAGGCCGGGTTCTTAGTCGTACATTCCACGCAGTAGCAGATCGGGCATGCCTCGATACAGGAATAGCACTTTATGCACCGCGAGGTCTCTGACATGATCTTGTTGAGCCGCTCCCGTCCCTCCCCAAGGGCTTCGAAGTCATGTTTGCGCCATTTATCACCGAGTTTCATCATGGCGCCCTCAATCTTTCCGCGTATCTCGATGCCCTTGGGATTGGGGGCTTCAGTTTCGATGATTCCCTTCCTGACTGCTCCGTTGAGGAGGTGTGCGCCTTTTTCTGAACAGACTTCGACGAAGGTCGCTTTACCTGCCTTGTCCCCGATAACGCCCCAGTTTCCGCAGGCGAGGTCGGCCTGCCGGGGGATCTTCATCTTGCACCGGCGGCAGTTGCTGCGCCGACCGTAGCCTTCCTCTTCGAGGGTGTCAATGGATATACCCTTGTGACCTCCCTCATATTCGATGATGAACTGGCCCTTGTCGATCTCCTCCTTGTGTACCTTGTCGGGGTCGACCTCGAACTTGTCGGCAATCATCATCCTGGCGGTGACCGGGCTGACAGACCCGCCACAGTTGACCCCGATCATGATTATATTATCGAGGTTGATCTGTTGGCGCTTGGCCAGCTCATAGAACGCCATCGCGTCGCAGCCCTTGACGGTGACACCGATCTTCACGTTTGCGGCACCGTCGAGGTATCTCTTGACGAGTTTGGGCAGGAGCAGGGTACCGCAGTGGAGGGAGCCCGCTGACTTAGCCAGTTCACTGGGATCTGATATCAGGACGGGCTTTGCATCATAGAGGTCTGTACCTTTCGTGATGACCAGGACTGCATCAACCATCTTGGACTCCAGGGCGTACTTCCAGAGCCCGGTGACCGCACCGCCAAGTTCGGCCTTCTTCTTGATCTCTGCGTCATTGGTCCATGCATAGAGTAAATCTCCTTTCTGTGCCATGGTCAGGCCTCCTTGATCTTCTCGATTTTACAGGCGCAGGCCTTGAACTCGGGGATCTTTGCGACAGGGTCGAGGGCATTGATGGTGAGGAGGTTCGCGGCACATTCAACAAAGTGGAATGGCAGGAACACCACACCTTTTTTGATCTCCTTCTTGATGCGTATCGCGATCTGAATCTCTCCACGCCGGGAGATAGCCCTGACCATCTCCTTGTCTTCGACACCCAATGCCTTTGCATCCTCGGGGTTGACCTCGATCCAGCCTGTTGGCTCCTCGCGCTCCAGGTCAGGGGAGCGACGGGTCATACTGCCTGTGTGCCACTGCCAGATACAACGGCCGGTGGTCATGAGGAATGGATACTCATTGTCCGGGACTTCTGCCGGGGGTTTCCACTCGATTGGGGTGAAGATACCAAGACCGTCCGGGTGAGAGAACTTCTCTTTGTGGAGGATGGGTGTACCCGGGTGGTCCTTGGTCGGGCATGGCCAGTGCAATGCCTCGGGTTTCTCAAGACGCTGGTAGTCCATCCCGCCATAGGATGGCGTTATCTTTGAGATCTCGGTGAAAATCTCTTCGGGGTTCTTGTATGGGAACTGCTTTTCGTATCCCATGTACTTGGCAAGCTCGCAGAAGATCTCCCAGTCTGCTTTCGCCTCACCGGGGGGGTCCTGGGCTTTTCTCCACTTCTGGACACGGCGCTCGGTCGAGGTCTGCGTGCCGTCCTTCTCGGCAAAGCAGGCTGCCGGAAGGACAACATTTGCCATCTGTGCTGTCTCGGTCAGGAAAATGTCCTGTACAACCATGAATTCGACGTTCTTGAGTGCCTTCTCCACGTGATTGAGATCCGGGTCGGAGATCATCGGGTTCTCCCCCATGATATAGACGCACTTGACCTTGCCGGGTTCATCAGCAAGGGTATTGATCAGGGTGGTGACCGTCAGCCCGACTTTTCCCTCGGCGATATCGCAGCCCCATGCATCCTCCATCTTCTTCTTCATCTCTGGGACAAGGACCGACTGGTAACCGGAATACACATTTGCAAGGGCTCCCATGTCACAGGCGCCCTGCACGTTGTTTTGGCCACGCAGTGCGCAGATGCCGGTCCCGGGCCTTCCGAGATTACCTGTCAGCATCTGGATGTTTGCGACCGATTTCACATTATCGACACCGGTCGTGTGCTGCGTGATACCCATCGAGTACAGGATTGCAGATCTGCCGGAGGTCCCGAACCACTCTGCCGCAGTGATGATATCCTCTGCAGGAATACCAGTGATCTTCGAGGCGTTCTCAGGACTGTAAGTGTCCTTCATCACGACCTCTTTGACTTTCTCGAAATCCTTGGTCCTGTTCTTGATGAATTCCTTGTTCTCCCAGCCGTTCTTGAGGATCAGTTGCATCATGCAGTTGAAGAGTGCCACATCGGTCCCGGAATAGAACTGTAAGTGCAGGTGGGCGATCTTCCCTGTCGGTGTGAGCCGCGGATCGGCATAGATAATCCTGGCCCCGTTTGCTTTCGCCTGCATAATACGGCGCCCGATCAATGGGTGCTGTTCGAATGTATTAGTACCAATGACGAGGAGGCACTTAGACTCGGCAATATCTGCAATTGACTGGGTCATTGCGCCGGACCCGAATGCCCCGGCCAGTCCCACGACCGTCGATGCGTGACAGAGCCGGGCACAGTGATCGATGTTGGGGGTCTTCATGACTGCACGTGCAAACTTCTGCATCAGGTAGTTCTCCTCGTTGGAGACACGGGCTGATGCAAGGCACGCCATCTCTTCGCCCTTATATGACTTGAACTTCGACGCTATCAGCTTGAAGGCCTCATCCCAGGTTGCCTCCTCGAATTTTCCGTTCTTCTTGATGAGAGGTTTCGTCAGCCGGTCCGGGTGGTTGATAAACTGCCAGGAATAGGTCCCCTTGGGGCAGAGCTTACCGCTGTTGACAGGGTTGCGTTGCCATGGCTGTACGCCGACGACCTTCTTATCCCTGACAACGAGGTTGAATCCACAACCCGTCCCGCAATACGGGCAGGTGGTAGGGACATACTTCAGTTCCATGATCGTACTCCAGAGAAGATGCCTGTTCGCGGGTGTACCGTATTCTCACCAGGATACTTCCATCTCCGTGCGTTCCATTCGCATCGGAGATCACACCTGCCCGAACACTTTGTACCCGAGAAAGGGAAGGCTGGGCAGTACTGATCCTTGAGAGAGGGGCAGAATTCCGGTTCTGGCACTCCTTCTTTCCTCCAGGCCGAAACATCCCTCCTGGCACCAGGTCCACCGTTGAACATAGCATATTACACATAGAACTGACCATTTGATCCATTATAAAATCTATTGGCCGTGAGGTTTTTTCGTTAAACCGTTAACAATTTGGCCGTTTTATCCAACTTTTTACAGTCAGATAATGCCCAATGCTTTAGGCACAAAATCTCTGAAAAATAACCGTTTCAGGAACGAGGGCTGCCAGGGTGGGATAGGGGCAGGATTGTTGTGCCTATTGGCGTATCCGTTCTCCGCTTGGAAGTAAACCGGAATACGTAAGATATCACGGGTTTTGAAGGACTTTGAATGATGTTCCTGAGAAGGAACAGGTGGAAACGCGCAGTTTTGCATGCGAGGGTATGCGCGGGGAGCTTTGATTGGTACCTTGGCATTCAATATCTCCTAAATAATAGGCGGAAAATGGGAATCAACCGGTTATTCGGGAAAAAAGGCGACTTCAGGAGACCGTTCGTTGCCGACCGGTCACCGTCGTATCATATCCTCCAAGGGAGTCCAGGATGTCACGGAATCGTGGCTGGCGGATCGTTTCGATCAGCGCACGAATCCGGGCATCCCCAACCTGCTCCTTACGGATAGCGATCTCGTACTGTTCCTGTGCAACCGGGACAAAGGGAAGACCGAGTGCGTTTGCCGCACTGAAGACGCACATCCCGGCATCGGCTTCGCCGCTCCTGACCGCAAGGGCAACCGCAATATGCGTGGTGACTTCGCGTTCATACCCCCGGATATCCCGCGGGGAGATCCCTGCTTTGTTCAGCTCGTAATCGAGGAGAACTCTCGTTCCCGAACCTTTCTGGCGGTTGATGAAAGTACAGTCCCTGAGTTCGGGAAGTGAGATCCCATCCCGGGATACGATACCCTGTTCCCGGCCCGCGACAGAAACAAGTATTACGTCCGTTCCCGGGAAGTATCTCTTCAGATACTCAGTATTGTAACTGCCATCAGGGGAGAGGAGGTGGGTCGGCGCCGCATGGCACTCGTTCTTCCCGAGCATGAGAAGGCCTTTCATGCTCCCGACGTGGGTGGAGATAAGTGATATCCCCCGGCGCTGGAGGAGATCGGCAAGGTAATCGATGACCGGGTCATGGCTTCCGGTCAGGAGGAGCGCATTCTCCGCGTCCCTCTTTGGGACCATGAGCCTGGCCTGCACCAGGTCCCCCGGTTCACAGCCCTCCTGCATAGCAGGCAGTTTAAGGTAGGCATTGGCCCGTACTGCACTCATCTGGACCGCGGCTCCCCGGGACTGCGGGGTTATCACCCAGCGATCGCCGATCTTCCCCAGGGTGCAGAGAACAAACTCGTCAGAGCCGGCCTCCTTGGCGATGGCCGAGGACAGGTAGGCAGGAATTGAATCGTGTCCAGGAACGGGGAGCCCGTACCTGGCCAGGAACGGGATGATTATCTCCCTGACCATGGTAAGTGCCGAGAGGGGGTACCCTGGCATGCCAAAAACGGGTTTCTCCCGGATTTTCCCAATAATGGCGGGTTTCCCTGGCTTTGTTGCGATACCGTGGACGAAGACTTCTCCAAGCTCCCTGATGATATCTGCGGTATAGTCGCGGGTTCCAGCCGAAGAACCAGCCGAGATAATTACTATATCGTTCTCATCTACGGCCCTGTTGATGATATCCCGTAGAGAGACCGGGTCGTCTTTCACTATTGGATACCGGGTACAGTGTGCACCACACTCTGCAAGCATCGCAGAGGCCATGAGCGTGTTGCTTTCAACGACCTGCCCGGGTCCCGGACGGATGCCGCGCGGGACGAGTTCGTTTCCGGTGGGTACCAGTCCTACCTGTACAGAAATAACATCGATATCCGTGACACCGCACCCAGCAAGGGCGCCAAGTTCATGTGCCCGGATGCGGTGGCCGCCGGGGATCACCATCTCTGATTCAGCGAGGTCTTCTCCCGCAGGTCGGACATGCTGCCCCAGGGAGACCGCTTTCCGGATAGTAAAACGGCCGTTCTCCTCCCAGACGTCTTCTATCATGATGACCGCATCAAAACCCGGGGGGACCACATTCCCCGTATTCACCCGGACGGCATCCATGATGGTTACCGGGTTCTGTTCGGAGGCATCTTCAGTCTGCGAAGAAACAACGGCGATTCCGTCCATAGCCGACAGGTGAATTTCCGGTATCGAATACCGGGCAAAGATCGGACCTGCCGTAATGCACCCCGCAGCGTCTTCCAGGGGGACCCGCAGGGTTCCGGGCATGCAGATAAACCCGGTCGCCAGGATGTTTTCCACCGTATCCAGGGATACTACATCAAGGTACCTTTTTACCACCGCGTCACCTTAGCACCTGATTATATTGAAGAAAACCGAAAAAAGTAATTATTCAGACCGGGGTGACATTCCCCCCGCATGTGCAGTTGAATTGAGGTTCACTGCAGGCATTTGGGATCAGCGGTATGAACAAGGGCTTCCCATATTGTTCCACCCCGAACTTCCCGACAACATCCCTTCCTTCAGATGAGAGGAGCCAGTTGATGAACCTGTCAGCCTGAACGATGTTCACGTTCGGATTCTTTGCAGGGTTCACGGCTATCGCGCTGTACCGGTTCAGGAGCTGGGAGTTGTTCTGGATCAGGATGCCCAGGTTGAGTTTGCTCTTGTATGCAAGGAAGGTTCCTTCATCGCTGAGCGCGTACGCTCCTTTTTGTCCCGCAAATGTCAGCGTGTCACCCATACCTTTCCCAACTGAGAGATACCATCCTCCTGAGTTCGAGACATTTGTGGTGTAATTGAACCCTGCCTTTGTCCAGAGGTTCTGTTCAGTCGTATGAGTGCCGGACTGGTCACCGCGGGAGGCGAAGAAGATACCAGATGTCCCGTTCATGCCCATGGCCCTAATCTGGGTGAGAGCAGCGGTCGGGGTCATATTTGCAATTTTTGCAGGATCCCTTGCAGGACCAACGATTACAAAGTAGTTGTAGGCAAAACACCGCTGGTTGATACCAAACCCGTTGTTGATGAAGGTCTGTTCCTGAGAGGGTGAGTGGACAAGAAGCAGATCTGCATCTCCCCGCTGTGCGAGTTGTATTGCCTGACCAGTACCCTGCGAGGTGATTTTTAACGTGATTCCCGTTTCATTCTGGTAGATATCCTGGATCCTGTTGAGGAGCCCGGTATCATACAGACTTGTGGTTGTCGCAATAAGGAGTGAATTGGGGTCGCGGGGTGTCGCAGTCACATTCGCTTGAGTCGCATTCGCCGTAGTAGCAGGTACCGCGGTTGTTCCAATGCTCGTTGGGGTAGCCGTAACGGCAGGGGTCGTGGTAGTCGGAGGCGTGGAGGGGGTTGTGCATCCGGCACAGAGAATCGCTATCACCATGACCGATGCAACCAGCACCATTATTCGGGAGATTCGAATGGGGTTCATGAGAATGCATAGAAAATGTGGGTATATTTAATTCTTGTTACATATCAGGATAGAATGTGAGTGGGTGAAGTGGTATGGTTAGCGAGATAGTATCAGGTTTTTTACAGGCAATTGATCTCATCATAACATTAAATCCGGAAGTAATCCAGATTACCGCACTCTCCCTCTGGATATCGCTCTCGTCAACATTCTTATCTGCTTTCATCTCCATCCCGCTCGGGGCACTCATCTATTACCATGATTTTTTTGGGAAACGGTTCGTTATTAATATCGTCCAGACGCTCTATGCACTGCCGACAGTGCTTGCAGGACTCCTTCTCTTTCTCTTGCTTTCGAATGCCGGCCCACTCGGCTTTTTAGGACTTCTTTTCACGCCGCAGGGAATGATTCTCGCCCAGATGATCCTGGTGATGCCTCTTATCGTCGGATTCACTATCAGCGCGCTCAGCAGTGTTGATCGTGATATGAAAACCATTGTAATATCGCTCGGAGCGACAAAATTCCAGTCTATCGTTACTCTTATTCGGGAAGTACGGTTTGCAATACTGGCATCCGTGATTCTCGGATTTGGGCGGGCGATATCCGAGGTCGGTGCAGCGATGATAATTGGAGGAAATATCCGGGGTGCGTTTGGTTATTCAGGGACCCGGGTTCTCACAACTGCAATCTCCCTCGAAACGTCGCAGGGAGACTTTCCGCTTGCAATAGCCCTCGGGTTAATACTACTTGGAGTTGCGGTAATCGTGAATTTCGGTCTGAACCTGGTCCAGGAAGGCAGTATCTGGAAGAGTTATACCACATCATGAAAACAGTAGGATGCCTCCATGAATGATATCGTCATCAGAGCAGAGTCCCTCTCAAAACAATATGGGGGGAAAGAGATCATCTGGGATATATCTTTTTCTATTGCGAAAGGGGAGATATTTGGGCTAATCGGACCCAGCGGCTCGGGAAAAAGTACTCTCATTCGCCTGCTTGACCTCCTTGAGAGGCCGACAGGAGGAAAATTAACCGTATTGGGACAGGACACGGTCGATCCTCGCTCCTGGTTTGAGTTACGGCGTCGAATGTCATTGTTGAATCAGAAACCGATTATTTTTGGAATGTCCGTGTATGACAACATCGCGCTCGGTCTGAAATATCGCAGAGAAAACCGGCAGAGTATCGACCATGCAGTTCATGATGCGCTGGAAGCGATTGGACTGGAAGGTTATGGCGGCAGGATGGCCCGTACTCTATCGGGTGGGGAAGCTCAGCGAGTGGCGTTGGCCAGGTCCATTGTCACAAAGCCGGAGATACTCTTTCTGGATGAGCCGACCGCCAACCTCGATCCTGTTTCAGCGGAGAAGATTGAAGATCTTATTCTCCAGTTGAACCGGAAATTTGGTACAACCATTGTAATCAGCACGCACGACATGCTCCAGGGCCAGAAACTTGCAACCCGCATCGGGGTAATTCTTGGAGGGAATATCCCACAGATAGGGACGACGAATGAGATATTCCATAAACCTGCGACAGATACCATTGCCAGGTTTGTACGGGTTGAAAACATCCTTCCTGGTGTTATCACAGAAAAGAGGGATGGAGAAGCAGCCATCTCCCTCCAGGGGGTCCTCGTCCGGGCTGTGACTAGTCTCAATGAAGGGTGCAGGGTCAGTGCTCTTTTCAGGGCTGAAGATGTCACGGTCCACCTGGGAGATCTTCCAAGGACCAGTGCAAGAAATGTCTTCCAGGGAAAGATCAAGAGCCTGGCTCCATCAGGTCCCTTTGTGAATGTGGTGGTTGACTGTGGCCTGGATATTGCAGCCCTGGTAACCATCAGCTCAGCCGAGGATCTTGGCCTGAGTTTTGGAAAACAGGTATGGGTCTCGGTCAAGGCAACCGCAATCCATGTAATCCCCGATGGGTGCTCATAATCCGGGATGAAGGTTCGAACTCCATTGTATCAGACAAGGAAAGCGGAGATCCCGGAAGCACATCATTTCACTCCATCAATCTCTCGTTAGATCGACTAATATCCATTTCATCGGTTATTTGACCACTTTTCTCCATGACTTCCATGGTTAAACACATGAAAAGACAATATCGGCTCCCTTTCTCAACGAGGGGGAATCCCTCGTTTTTGAGGATAGTATACGTGTGAAAATTTTACCTCTGTAAACAAATGAATTGAGAAATCAGGCGCATTCAAAGGAATCCAGAGACAATTTGTCCCCTGCCAAAGAATTCTCGTGCGATTGTTCCTCTCTCCGGTACTGCCGGGTTGAAGCGGTCATGATCGTGGATAAACACAAGACAGATGGTGCTACTTAATGTAAGGACGTACGGAAAAATGCCGTGATTCGCACGGGGGGCAAGCTGGTGCTGATCAGCAGCCAATCAATCATGTATTACTCCATGATTATTTTCTTCATGGATACCAGGTGTTGATAGTGCTCTTTCATATCAATCCGGGACGATACACGACTGATGATGTGATAATGATCGAACACTACCTGAAACCGGCCGAACGGGCCGAGATCACGGTCCTGGTCGATAACTATACCGATTCTTTGCAAGCCCCGTCAACTTCCGTGGACCGGCGGTTGCCATATAACCCCGGGCGCCATCTTCTTGCAGAACATGGGTTTTCCTGCCTGATCCGTGTCTTTTCCGGGAAAAAGGTATACACGGTCCTCATGGACACTGGGCTCTCCCGGCAGTGCCTCCCGTGGAATGCCCGGCAGCTGGGGATCTCCCTTTCCGCAGTTGAGGCTGTTGTCCTGAGCCACGGCCATTACGACCATACCGGCAGCCTTGAAGAAGTATTGTGCAGTGCGGAGCACCAGGTGCCGCTCATCGTCCACCCGGATGCCTTTATCAGGCGAAGGTTGAACATCCCCTTGCAGGGGCAGTTCGATCAGCCCGTGCTGGATGCGGTCGCGCTGAAGAAGGCCGGTGCAGATATCAGGCGGCATCGTGAACCATCAACGCTTGCCTCCGGGCACCTGCTCGTGACGGGAGAAGTGGAGCGGAAGACCCGGTTTGAAAAGGGAATGCCGGGTGGGGAGATATTCAAAGATGGTCAATGGGTTCCCGACCAAATTCAGGACGATCAGGCAGTGGTTATCAAAATTCAGGAGAAAGGGCTTGTTGTGTTGAGCGGCTGCGCCCATGCCGGGATCATCAATACGGTGGAGTATGCAAAGAAGATCACCGGTACTGATCACGTCCATGCGGTCCTCGGCGGGTTCCACCTCTCTGGAAAGGCCTATGAACAGGTTATCCCGCCTACGGTCGATACATTGGTTCAGATCAACCCGGACTATATGGTTCCGATGCACTGCACCGGGCGGATCGCGATCAATCAGTTCATGGAACGGATGCCAGGGAAATGCATACTGAACACGGTCGGGACGACGTATGAATTCTGAACCACCAGGGGCCTGCCGGTGTCGGTATCATTACCCCGAACACTTCATCCGGCGTCTCCGGTCCCAGTTTCCAGCCCCGGTTTCCATTCCATTAAGGACCTGTAAAAGATACCGGCCTTAAATGGCCGGGTCCTTAATAATGAAGTGATACAGAGATGAACAGGAGGTGGAATCCCGTTCAAACGAGAAATCCCCTGGAAAATAGACATCTTTGGGTTTTCTCACATGATTCCATATCAGAACCCCTGAAAAGGGATAATAGTCAAGAGAATTGCGTATTCATTTGATATTCCCGAAAAACCAGGATATAGTGTCCAGGATTGAGGGCCCCGCCAGAACCTCTTTTTCTCATTGTTGAGATCTCACCTTCCTTAAAAAGCTATCATTCCGGAACCTGCAGTAAGCCAGGATGGTCCCCTGTAAGACTCTCTCCCCCGGTTTCAGTCACCCTGAAGGTATTTTCTGTCCCCACCATGCCGATCCCGGCAATTCCTTTTTTCGGTTCCAGAGCAATGACCATGTTTTCCTCGAGGGGTTTATCAAATCCTCTTGCAATCACCGGGTCTTCCGCTATTTCAAGCCCAATCCCATGCCCGAGGAACTGGACTTTCCGGCTCCCGAACCCCATGAAATTTTCCTGAAATCCCGTATCCAGGGCTCCCGTAATTGTCCTGTAAATCTCTGATGGTATTACACCTGGTTTCAGGAGCGGGATAATGGAATCCTGTATCTTCACACATCTATGGTGAATGGAAACAACTTCATCAGGGAGTTCCCCCCCGAAAACGTAGGTCATAGTCTTATCGGTATGATATCCGTTAAAACCACAGCCTATATCAACAAAGACGAGGTCGCCGGTCTGTAATTTCCGTTTACTGCTTCCGAAAAGGGGTACTGCCGGAGATTGACCAGCGGTTCCTCCCGGGCTGTCAAGATAGGTTGGGCAGAGGGAATTCTCTCCAAATGCAACCAGGCCAAGAAGTATTTCCGATTCAAATGTTCCAAATCTGACAATTCCATGATGCCCTTCCTCCAGCATGCGGGAGAAGATCTCTGCGGTCAGATCGGTTTCACTCATTCCTTTCCTGAGAATAGTCGGCACGATATGTTCAAGGACATGCCTGTGAATCTCACCCGCCTGTTGCATCTGGTCCAGTTCATACTGGCTTTTTACCGACCGGAGTTGTTGTATCAGGCTGTCAATCGCTTTAACTTCACGGAAGGGAAAATGTTTACGGATTCGTTCAAACAGGGCGATAGGTACCTGTTCAGTCTCAAGGTACACAATAGCGGGAACTGCCTGAAAGGTTGTGGAAGCATCCCGGTAACTTCTCATCGGGAGGATCTTTGGGAAGTATGATTCGTTTTTTGCTCTTTCGAAGCTTTTCCGGACCCAAAAACAGGCTTCCTTCCCACGGGGGATGACTAACATCCCATCCTGCATAGTCCCGGTAAAGTAATACAGATTGATTTTACTGAAGATTATGGCTATTTCCCACTCAGGGTTGGTCTCGTCCATCAGGAGATGAAATCGGTTCATCCTGTTTTCGAGTTCATCGAGGGGGACATAAGAATGCATAATACATCAGGGGGGGCTGAATGATTAATTGTGGTGATAGAATGACCGCAGGTTTCCGTGTCATCCGGCTCTTTTTCGACCATTCTGTTGATATACGTCATAGGTGGTTTGTTAACCATAATAATCCTGAATGCAAAGGCTGTAAATAGAAACTATTTTTCAATCAGATAATGAATGGTGAATGAGAGTGAACGCTGCGTGACTTCTGTAATATATATTGATGATGAACCGGACCTTCTGGAAGTAACCGCAGAGTATCTAAAATTCAAAGGTAAATTCAATGTTGATACCGCAGTTTCTGCCCGATTAGCATTGGAAAAGATGAAAGAGAAGAGATATGATGCAATAATCTCGGATTACCAGATGCCAGGGATGAACGGCATCGAACTTCTCAAGACCATCCGTTTTACGAATCCCTCTATTCCTTTTATCATTTTCACCGGCAGGGGTCGCGAGGAGGTTGCGATTGAAGCGTTTGAAAGCGGTGCAGATTTTTATTTACAGAAAGGTGGGGATCCAAGATCCCAATATTCTGAGTTAATCCATAAAATAAACCAGGCCATCAGGCGGAAAGAAGCTGAAGAGGCTCTTGTCGAAAGCGAAGAACGGTACCGGAACGTAGTGGAAGCACAAACCGAGTTGATATGCCGATTTACTCCGGATGGAACTCATATCTTTGTAAATGAGGCGTATTGCCGTTATTTCGATATCAGACGTGAAGATATTATTGGGAGGAAATATGTTCCCAAAATACCGAAAGAAGAGCAGAACCAGGTAAAAAAGTATTTTTCCTCGTTAACGTATGACAAGCCGGTGGGATCGATTGAACACCGGATCCTAATGCCGGATGGGACTCTGCGGTGGCAACGCTGGAATGACAGAGCCATCTTCGATAAGAATAAAGTCATCATCGAATACCAATCTGTTGGCCGTGACGTTACGAACCTGAAGGAAACAGAGGACGCACTGAGACGGGAACATGACCAATTGAATGATGCATACGAGGTGATCGCAGCCACAGAGGAGGAACTACGAAAAAGTTATCTTGAGATGAGGAAAGACAAGGAGGCCCTCCAGGAGAGCGAGGAGCGATATCGCCGGTTCTTCACAACATCCATGGACTGTGTTTTCATAACAACCATGGATGGGAATTGGATCGATTTCAATGATTCAGCCGTTGAATTCTTTGGATATTCGAGCAGGGACGAACTGAAAGAGATTAATATCAGGGATTTATATCAAAATCCATCGGACCGCGCTCTCCTTCTTGCCTGTATCAGTGAAAAAGGCTATGCCAAAGAATATCCTGTAAAGCTGAAGAAAAAAGAGGGGACGGTCATTTATTGTCTTATTTCTACCGTCCCTATTCGATGGATGGGCGATTCAGTTATTGAATTCCAGGGAACCATCCGCGATATGACGGAACGGAAGAAAGTCGATGATGCTCTGCGGGAGGCAAACCGGCAACTCAACCTTCTGAATAGCATTACACGGCATGATATCCTCGATGGCATTACCGGGATACTCGGTCTTCTTGAAATCCTCAAGAAAAAGAAATCAGACCCTGAATTGGCCCAAATAATTAGAAAGATTGAGAATCAGACCAATACAATACGCTCCCAGATTGCGTTTACCCGTATTTTCAAGGATCTTGGAACCAGGGAACCCCAATGGCAGGCAATTCAATCCGTCCTTGCCAAACTGGAGATCCCTAGACCTATCAGACTCAGAGCTGATTGTCCCGATGTAGAAATATATGCTGACCTGATGCTGGAACAGGTCTTTGCGAACTTAATTGATAATTCCGTTGTTCACGGCGGGCATGTAAGCGAATTGCAGGTGAGCTGCAAAGAATATCCTTCAAATCTCGCTATATTCTATGAGGACAATGGAACTGGGATTCCGATTGAGGAAAAACAGCGTATCTTCGAGCGCGGGTATGGACAACATACCGGGTTCGGGTTGTTCTTGGCAAAGGAAGTCCTCTCAATAACAGGTATTACCATAAACGAAATTGGTGAACCAGGAGAAGGCGCCTCATTTGAAATGGTTGTGCCAAAGGGATCTTTCAGGTTTAGATCCTGATATGACGCCCAGATGACCTGATCTTTCCTCTCTCCCCCTCCTTGAGGTCACCCGTTTTGGCACAGGGTGATGATCCCAGACGTTGCGGGTCCTTCTGCCAACAACCTTTCAGTCATTACGTTCTGACCTCATGGCCGTGATACTATCCCGGTCACATTCATCCTACATACCCGATTGAATGTTTTCCGGGCACCCGCAGACTCTGTCTTCCTGCCCCGAAGATCGCGTTGCAAGTTGCTTTCTCAAGCATTGTACAAGTACCCGCCTGATTCAAAATGTAAGGCAATCCCGGAATGTCGGTATCAGATGCATTTTTATCAATAGTCCGTTGTTGGAGACATGTGGTATCTCATGAAATGTAGTTGATTTCATACACTTGGTGATCTTGACTGCCTGATCACGTTCATCCTGTCACTCATTTCAGGACTGGTGCTCTACCCTGTCCTTCCCGAAGGAAGCGGGCATAGGGGTGGATGAGCGAGGTAACTTGACATCCCCCGGTACCAGTGGCTCACCATCCACAAAAACTCCCGCTTGATATTCACCGCCCTGCTCATCCTCCACCTGTTCATGCACTAAAAGTATTTCAGATATATCAACAAGGGCCTGAATCCGGTTAGCAAAGAGTCCTGAAAACTGCCCTTTTGGTACGGGTGATGTTCGTGAGGAGAGGGGTAACGATCGATTTGACCTGGATATTCCAACAGAACCACCTATGCCCCTCCGCGGCTGGGAATAAACCACGAACTGAATTTTCATAAGAACCCTCCATTACCGCTGTTCGGTCGGGAATAGACCATGAATTGTATTTTCATAAGAACTGTTCATCACCGCAGAGTGGTAATGGCGGTTCTTCCGATCATTGGCAACGCATGTGTTTTCAGAAAAAATGACCAGGGATCTCTGCCCTTCATGCATGATGGCAGTCAATTCCCGGGGGAGGAGTGGCTGAATCATCCTTCATTGACCTTCTTTGCCAGGTTTTCGAGTGTTTGACTGAAATTCCCAGTATCTGCGTCTTTTTCTATGGTTATCGAAAAGCTGAAAAAGGGCCTGCCTTTTCCCTCGAGGGTCTTCCTGATCTTCTTCACCACTTCTCCCCGCCAGAACCTCCCATCCCAACCAGGACTGAACATTTTCCAGAGCAACTGAAGATTGCAGAGCGGTATTGCTGCATGTAAGAAGGGATGTTCTGTGACCTCCAGGGGGTTGCTATCACGTGTTGGTCGATTCCCGTTAAGTCTGTCCGGACAGGCTTGATCGCTCCTTTCATCCCTAAAAAGCTTTCATTCCCATATTAACAATGCGCGTGCCCGAGTTAGCCACTGGATCAATCCGGACCCCGGTCATCCGGCTTCTGCCCCGAGTGCCTGTGCGAGTGTCTCGGTGTGGCTCTTCCAGGAAGAATACCCATACAAACCCTCATTAAAACCTCGATATGGAATTCATCCAAATATCAATCGTTTCCGGTGGACAGCCCTATACTATTGGTAATCCTCCCTCTACCCGGGGCCCCCAGACACGTGTCCTGCCTTTACGGATTCCTGGTATCTGCCGTGATAGGTGGGTTCAGCGTGTGTATCACCATTCCAGTAACACCTGGTGGAGAAAGGCACGGTTGGGTAAATGAAATACGGGATATAAGCCACCACGGTCATATTCCTCGACAATAACAAGGCCCTGGCGTTCAGCGGGACAGCTGGTAATTTCAACATATCCATGATGCAACATGGAATGTCTGGAAGAATTCAGGTGTCACTCCTATCGGAAGGGCTCACCCATGGTTCCGGAGAAAAGGCCTCGCAGCAAGTAAAACGGTCATGGAGGTCCGGTGCATGGGTGTCCGGTATCCATACCTGGTAAGGCCAATCTGGAACATTACCGTATTCTGTCATACCTCGCGGCTGGACCGGTTAGTAACCGGGAACCGCAATGAACCGGAAGAAAATAGTACGGTTGACCGGATTACTCCTCCTTCCTGCCCAGGTGGATCATTACAATACCGAACCCGATGATGAAGAGGAAGGGAACGGCCATTATGGGGAACTCAGGAACTTCGATGGTCTTCGTGGTGTAGCAGAACAGAACATGGCTGATACCGTATTCTTTCACAGTGCCGCTTGTGCCGAAGTGATCATAGGTCCAAAGTGTACTGGCATCGGAGAAGGCAGGCACGTTGTAAACGTATTTGTACGCACTATTGGATGCTTTCACTATCACGCACTGGATCGGCAGCTCAGAACTCCAGGAGAATCCAATCTTCCCGCCTCCACTTTTGGTCTTGAGCTTGCTGATTGTGACATATTTCCCTGTTGAACCGATTTGGAAGGATCCCTCTTTCAATGCGGCAGAGTCGATCTTCAGTTGATCGATACAACCACATACAGAACAGGTGGGATTGTCAGTATTGATGACCTCATACGAGTCCCATGCCAATGCGGGAACGGCAAGCATCCCGACGAGAACCAAAGTAAAAACTATAGAAGAAACCTTTGATAATACCATTTTCACACCCAGTACTTATGCAAAACTTATTCATATACTGCTATGAAGTTATAGTTCTTACTTTCGGTAGGGTTGATAAATTTGTCTTTTCTTTCCACCATTCAACAAACTGGTTCGATTTGGAGCAACTTGTACTGCCACAGGTTCGAGTGTGAAAACATGGAAAAAGAGATGCAATACTGCAAGAGATCTCCTGACCGGTCCTGCTCATAGCTCTGAGATAGGAGCCCCCACGAACCAGGATTGCAACCAGCGGGGTTCCTCTTCACACCGCATGGCCATTTCCGGACTTGTCCCGGCTAGGGCAGGTAACGGTTGAAGAACGTGTCTTTTTAGAATCAGTCTCGGAATAATCCACCCTGGGTGAGACGTCCGCAAAGACCTGACGCACGAAGACGCCCTGCTTCACGGTGTCCTGCATGTACACAGGGATGGTTTTTAAATGTATCCTGCATATCCCGGCCTACTGCCCTGATAACCTGGGCTTTTTCTCCTGCAGGTGCCAGATAATGAAGAGGTTCCACTGGGACCCCATGGTGGTAACGATCCTTTTTGGGCTGTACTCAGGCTATTTTGCAGATTTCATGAATATTTACCGTATCTTTCGGCATGGAAACCGTGCTCAGGGAACCCTCCTGGTTGGTATAATAACCCAAAGGGAAATGATCTATGACTGATGGTACATGGCAATCGAAGTAGATCCTGACAGTTGCACTCTATGTGGGACATGCGCGTCGGTCTGTAGTATGGGCATCATTACCCCTCCGACAGAGGAGGTCCTACCCACTCTCCCCTTTGAAAAAGCAATGATGTGCATCTCCTGCGGCCAGTGCGAGGCATTCTGTCCAACCGGTGCCCTGGTACATGACCCCCGGCCTGGCAGAGAGCGGCAGGTTGCATGGAAAAAAGGCCAGATACCCCTGGAAATCATGAGTCTTTACATGAAAAGCCGGCGTTCCATCCGGCAGTACACGCCTGAACTGGTGGACCGCAGGACCATCGAGTCCATTCTTGATGCTGCAAGGTACGCGGCCTCTGGTGGGAACGGCCAACCGGTGGAGTGGCTCGTGATCCATGACCCGGCCAAGACCCGTAAAATCGCCGGCCACACCATCGAATGGATGCGGACACTCCTAAACACCGATCACCCGATGAGCGGGTATGTACCTAACATGATCACTCCCTGGGAGCAGGGACGTGATGTTATCTGCCGGGGCGCCCCCCACCTCGTGATCCCCCATATCCCGGCCGGGAACCCTGTTGCACCTGTCGATGCACTCATTGCCCTCACGCACGTGGACATCGCTGCGCCTGCGTTTGGGATTGGTACCTGCTGGGCCGGCTTCGTCGCCGGTGCGTTGCAGTCGTACGTACCATTGCAGGAGTTCCTCTCCCTTCCGGAAGGGAGGGTGCCTGCCTATGCGATGATGCTCGGGTATCCCCGGTACACCCCTGCACACATCCCTGAGAGAAAACCACTCTCGGTGACATGGCAATAAACCAATAAACCCGGGCCGCAGGCAGATTGGGAGAAACCAGAGTACCCTCCCTGATCAGCCTGGTAACAGAACGGTCGGGTGCCATCATCGCGGTTGCGCGATAACGCGGCAGGAATGAACTGGGAAAGAAAAAAAGAAGCGGAATAACTACCAATGATACCTGGATAGAAAGATGTTTGAGAAGATTCCCTGCACCAGGGTGGACGGGGATTCCCGCGAGACAGGGGTCCACGAGGTGGTGCAGGAGGTCCCGGTCGCGGTATTTGTGAACGGGATGCACCTCATGACCGCGGTGACGAGCCCGGGGAGATACGAGGAATACGTGACCGGTTACCTCTTCACCGAACAGGTTATCCGGACGCCGGCGGATATCGAGTCGATCCGGGTTGAGCAGAACCGTATCAGCGTCCTCACCACGAACCCGTTCACGGTGACTGGGCCAAAGAAGACGATCCTCTCAGGGTGCGGGGGGAGCACGTCCTATATCGACATAAAAAAACTCCCAAAGATCAATTCAGATATTCTTATCCCGGCTGGAAACCTTCCTGCAGGGTTAAAGAAAGTCCTCAACTCCGAACTGCATCGCATTACCGGCGGGATCCATATCGTTGCCCTCTTCTCCGGGGAGGATGTCGTCACGGTATCAGAGGACATCGGGCGGCACAACGCCCTCGACCGGGTTATAGGCTTCGGGCTTACCCATGGAGTAGACTTTTCACAGACCTGGATCGCCGTCTCCGGCAGGATATCCTCCGAGATGGCCAGGAAATGCCTGGTCGCCAACATCCCGGTGATCGTCTCACGCGGGGCGACAACCACCCTCGCGGTGGAGATTGGTGAGAAGGCTGGTCTCACTATCGTGGGATTCCTCCGGGTAGGGAAGATGGTGATATATACCCACCCTGAACGAATCGGGACCTCCGGGGCAGGCTACGCCCGTGGTTGACGCACCTGGTGGACGAATGATCCCGGGTCGTGCTAAATACCTGTTTTACTGAGAATACTGCCAAGTATGCATATATTTGATAAAGAATCATTTTTTTTTACAATATGTTTTTTTTCCAATTCCGTGTACCAGGAAAAAACGCGTGATTGAATGTCTGACTCACCTTTGTAGAACGTGTAATGTCGGACTAACACACATACGCATGTAAGGATGCGCGAGCCGCCGGTCAGGAAGATCCTCTACTGGTGCGATCACTGCGATGTCCCGCTCATAGGAAGGACCTGCGGGTGCGGAGCGGAGGGGAGAGCGCTCTCCCTGCTCCCGCCGTACGATGTCAGGCCTGCGCTCGGGGCAGACATGGACCTCATCCGGCGGCTGGTCACCGGGCGGTTCGGGGACGTCCCCCTGCCCCAGGTTGTCCTCCTGAACAAGGCCGGCGGGGTTGACCGGACCGAGCTTGTCATCATGCACGGGGTCTCGTTCGGCTGGCTCACCTTCGACCCGGTCAGCCGCACGTATTCCTTCGACATCACCCCCGATGCCCTCCCGTACCTCATCGGCTCCGCGACACGGGGGGTCGTCGATCTCTCTCCTGCTCCGGGTAACCAGGGACCCCACGGCAGGATCGGGGGGAAACGGGTCCGTCTGACGGCCCCGGCAGAGAACGGGACGGCTATCGTCAGGTACAGGAAACGCTACGGGACCGGGACCGTGCGGGATGGGTACATACGGGTGAAGGAGGTCATTTCCGTCGGGCCGAAGATCGGGAAAGACCCTGGTTGGGACGTAGCGGTCGAACGGAACCGTTACCACTTAAAAAACCTCGAACGGTCGGCGGTCAGGATGATCCGGCAGCACATGGGGGATCGTCCGGTCGCGAATGTCTCGTTCTCCGGCGGGAAGGACAGCACGGCGGTCCTCCTCCTCGCCCGGAAGGCAGGGATCTCCTCTGCCTTCTTCATTGATACCGGGATCGAGTTCCCGGAGACCGTGGACTTTATCAAGTCGATGGGGGTCGAAGTCGTCCGGAAAGGCGGCGACTTCTGGCAAGCTGCCCAAAAGGCAGGACCCCCGGGCAAGGACAACCGGTGGTGCTGCAAGCTTCTTAAGCTCCATCCACTCAAGATCCACCTTGCCGGGATCGGCCCCTGTGTCACTATGCAGGGAAACCGGTGGTACGAGTCCTGGAACCGGGCAGATCTCGATGAAACGAGCCAGAACCCGGCAAACCCCCTCCAGTTGAACGTCTCCCCCATCCGGAACTGGCGGGCACTCGAAGTATTCCTCTATCTCTGGTGGCAGAAGGCCCCGCTGAACCCCCTCTACGAGAAAGGGATCGAGCGCATCGGGTGTTACCTCTGCCCGTCGATGCTCGAGAGCGAGTACGAAGAGATCCACCACCTCCATCCAGGGCCAGCGGAGAAATGGGATACCTTCCTTAAGGACTGGGCCGGAAAGAAAGGGCTTCCCGAAGAGTATTACCGCTGGGGGCTCTGGCGGTGGCGTTCCCTCCCACCCAAGATGGCCGAGGTGTGCAGGGTTCATGGTATCCCGCTCAACGAGGACCACACCCTGAAGCGTTCGGCTCCCTGGGGACAGGGACCCGCGGAGGAGGACATGGTGGTACAGAAAGAAGCGGAGGAACAAGAGATGGAATCAGGACAGGTAGAGGAAGGAGGCGGGGAGGACTGGGTCATGGCGGCAAGAAAGGACTTCCCCATCATCGGGGACCTAATCAATCTCGACTATGCCGCAACGAGCTGGTCCCCGCGGCAGGTCATCCAGGCGGTGGTCGAGTTCGAGGAGCGGTACCGGGCAAATGTCGGGCGGGGTGTTCACCGGCTGACACAGATTGCCGACCAGCGCTACTGGTCGGCGCACCGGAAAGTCGTCCGGTTCATCGGCGGAGAGGAGGGTGTCCTGGTCTTCACCCGTAATGCGACAGAGGCAATTAACATGGTGGCCCGGGGGCTCACCTGGAAACGAGGTGACCGGGTCGTCACCACTATACTCGAACACCACTCGAACCTCCTGCCATGGCGGGCCCTCTCCTCCCTGGGTGTGGAGCTGGACGTCATCGGGATCAACCCTGATTACACCCTCGACCTCGACGCGCTGGGGGAGGCCGTTGGCCCCTCCACCCGGCTCGTCGCCGTCACCCATGCTTCCAATGTCCTCGGAGTTGTCAACCCCGTCTCCCGGATTGCCAGGATTGCACACGCCCACGGTGCACTCCTCCTGGTGGATGGTGCCCAGAGCGTCCCACACATACCGGTGGATGCCAGGGCACTCGGCTGCGATTTCCTCGCCTTTTCGGGTCACAAGATGCTCGGGCCCACCGGGACCGGTGCCCTCTGGATGAAAGAGCCGGTCATCGCCCCCTCCTGTCTTGGGGGTGGCATGGTGGACGAAGTGACGGGCAATGGGTACCGGCTTGCCGAAGGCTACCGGCAGTACGAGGGGGGCACCCCCAATATCGGCGGGGGAATCGCACTTGGTGTCGCAGCAGATTACCTGGCCGCCATAGGGATGGAGAGGGTCCATATCCACGAGGCCTGTCTCACGACTCGCCTCATCGATGGGCTTGCCCGGAACGACAAGGTCCGGGTATATGCCGCACCTGAGCCGGAGACCCGGATTGGCGTTGTGTCCTTCACGCTCGAAGGGATGCACCCCCACGAGGTCGCGCGGGAGATCGACGAGAGGGCAGGGATCCTGCTCCGGTCAGGCCACCACTGCTGCCAGCCCCTGATGGATTCCCTTGGTCTTCCCGACGGGACGGTCAGGGCGAGCCTCGCCCTCACCACCACCGACGAGGAGATCGATCTCCTCATCGCCACGGTGAACGAGATCACCCGGCACTGACATGCAGGGAATCCCGGCAGCGTACCGCTGAAGTAGCTTGGGTACAGGGGATAGCGGACGGCAGATAATGTCCCCATCAGCCGAGTAATCATCATTCTCCCGTGGAGTAATCCTGATGGGGCGGTTCTTACGGTGCATCTCTCCGTCAGACAACCGGGCCTCGCACGGATCAGGAGAGAATCGTTCCCCCTTTCTTGAGTGAGTGTAGGTATATTGAGAGGGGCTAGGGATACCGCCTTCTCATCCCCCATTTCCCTCAATTAACACTGATATAGAAACGAGATCAATCCCTCCTGCATGGACCTGACCGCCGGGAGTGCCATCATTCCCATTATCCAGGCTTCCGCACCCTGGCTCACTCTTCCGATGCTCGCAATCTCGACGATCGGCAGCCCGGACCTCCTCCTCCTGCTGATCGCCCCGCTTGCGTTCATCTATGGCAGGGTATTCGGGACGAGGCTCGCCTGCACGATGGGACTGGCAATCTGGCTCTCGGACATTGTGAAGAATATCGTTCATTCCCCCCGGCCCTTCGTGGCAGACCCCGGGATCACTGCCCTGCAGGTGCAGTCGGGGTTCGGGTTCCCCTCCACGCACTCGATTGCGGCGGTCTGCTTCTTCGGCCTCCTTGCCTCTGCCCAGGAGAACAGGCTGACCAGGTACCTCCTTCTTGTCCCAATCCCGCTTATCGCCTTCTCTCGGGTATTTCTCGGCGTGCATTCCCCAATGGACGTTACCGCAGGTATCCTGCTCGGGACACTCCTCCTCGTCGCGGTGTTGATTGCGGAACGTCCCATCCGCCGCCTCTTCAGGCCGGATATACACCCGGCCAGGACCGTTGCAGCTGCGGTCGCAATCAGTGCGGGGATGGTCCTCTTCTCGGCTGCCGCAGTCGCAGCGCAACCTCCCGGGTGCACAACAGGCGAGCATTTCCCCCTTCGTGACGGCCTCCTTGCCTCGGGGTTCTTTGCCGGCGCCGTTGCGGGAAGTCTTCTGGTCCCTGCAGAGAGAATATCTTCCTCAAGGGGTCGTGCCCTTCTTTCAGCTTCTGCAATTGTCATCCCTTTCCTTCTCCTCGGGTGGGCAGCAACCCGCGAAGCCGGCGGTCTCGCGCCATTGGTGACCTTCTATTGTGCCGCGCTCCTCCTTGGAGTATGGATCACCGCGGTCCCTGCCGCCCTGGGTGAGAGGCTGATGGGGCGGTGAAAATGGCCGCTGCTCTCTTTTTCCCAGAGAAAACCAGGCCATCTTCCTGGTTACAGAACCCCTGTCACTGCAGGTCGGGCATCTTCACTGCCATGTAATACGCGTGCGCAGCGAGCGCGAGGTAGATCGGCAGGAGAAGGGAGTAGGTGTATCCCTCGCCCGTATGGGCATAGAACCACAGGGTGATGTAGACATCGGTCTGGAAGACGAGAATTCCCCACCATTTACCCAGGTAATTGTACCCCATGCCTGGGATGGAGAAGTTCAGGAGTGCGGCAATGTACGGGTTCTTTCGTATCCGGGGGCGCATTGCGATCGCCCTGGGAAGTGCGAGAAGGGGATAGCCGCAGTGAGGGGCGGCAAGCACCGCCTCCCAGCGCACCTCGTCAGACGTATCGGCCAGGAGACGGCTGAGTGCAGGAGATGCCGCGGGATCCCCTATCCTCCGAAGGACTCTGGCTGCATGGAGGCGTACAGAAGGGTCCTCGTCCCCCGCGGCAAGGGATAGGGCAGGGACTGCTGGTGGCCCGATGGTGGCAAGCCCCTCCCAGTCCTGGACGCCAAGGAGGAGGAAAGCCCCTGCCGCCATATCCGGCGGGATGTACTCCATTGTCCTGAGGGCAAGTGCCGCACCGTACCGGACGTACCGGGACCGGTCGCGGAGGAGCAGGACGAGGGAGGGTATTGCGGCCAGGTCCCCCAGCGAACCAAGTGCAAGGGCCGCCTCCCACCGGACGGCATGATCCGGGTCAGCAAGGCAGGCAATGAGGGGGTCCAGCGTACCTGGGTCCCGTATCTCTCCCAGGGCCTCGATGATACCGAGCTTCACCTCCTTGCTACCCCGCGTGAGGGCAGCGATCAGCTCGGCAGAATGGCCTGCTCCAACCTGGCCGAGGGCACGGGATGCGGCGGTCTGGGTCTCGAGGTCCCGCGAGGAGAGTGCCCGTACCAGGCCATGGATATCCTCCTTTCGGACAAGCTCTTCTACCGTGCCGACATGGGAATCCGGCAGGATGACGAGGGAGAGATACCCTGCAAGCACGACAGATGCCTGTCTGCATCCTCTCGTCCTGCAGGTCATGTCTCCGGGGTGTGGTTGGCGGAGGGGAGGTACCGTCATGGCAGATCAGAGCACTGACATCGAACGGGCTATTCGGAAGGCGTGGAGTCCAATGAGACTCGACAACGAGAACATCGCAATGTAGGGGAGGATGGTGCCAAAGAAGAGGGACGCGATCATGACTCCTGTAGTGGCCGACAGGAAGATGAGAAAGCCGTACCATCCGCCGAGGTAGTGATACCCGATCCCCGGGAAGAACGTATTAAGAAACGCCGCGATCCAGGGGTTCTTTTCCCAGTGCTTGCGCTTGGAGAGGGCCCTTGGGAGGTCCATCATGGGAAAGCCGCACTGCGGAAACGTGAGAGTTGCTGACCACCGGACCGCCGGGTTCTCGTCGTGGAGTGCGGTCGTGCAGATCCCGGTCCCGAGGGACGGGTGGATCTTCCCCAGGATCTCGATCGCCCGGACCTTCATCCCTGGCGGCCCGCTCCGGAGCAGGTCTGCCAGCGGCGGGACTGCGTTGTCCCCTGTATCTGCGATTTTATCCCATTCGCGTTTTGCCACGGCGCAGCGGGCATTGATCGCCGGGGTCCTGATGACCGGCGGGAGGAGGTCAAGGCTCATGGCAGCTCCGAACCGGACAAAGTGATCCCGGTCATCGAGGGCATCGATCAGTGGTATGGACGCAGCCGGGTCCCCGATTGTCCCGAGTGCCAGGGCCGCGGTGAAACGCACCATGCCGCTCGTATCGGATCTGAGTGTCCTGACGAGGGGGAAGACCGCGTCTTCTGACCTGATCATCCCGAGAGCCTCTGCCGCTCCCAGTCTTGTTACCGGGTCCCCCGTATCGAGGGCTTTCACCAGCGGATCTACGGCCGCTGGTCCCGCTCTCCCGAGGGCTGCCGATGCAAGGGCTGCAATCTCCGGTCTTGGGTGATTAAGAAGCCGGAGGAGGGCGGGAATATCGCCTCCCTTCTCGTAGCCGTAAATATCTGGAGAGGTGGGTGAGAAGAGGAACACTATATTGGAAAGAACCGGCATATCACCCGCCACCGATCAGGAGTTCACTCTGAATCGCGTCCCCACCACCGCATGAAGAGAACGAAACTGATGAAGACCGTTGCTGAACCGATTGCCAGGTTCCGGATAAGTGGCACCCACCCGCCAAGAGGCGTGTTCTCCTGTGTGGTCTCTCCCGGCGCCGGAAGCGGTGAAGGCAGGGCAGCAACCGGTGCTACAGCCTCACTGCGCACCCCGTTTCCGGCCGGCCTGGTGACGACGGCGGTTCCTGTCACTGCTGGTGTCGCTCTTATACCCTGGGTCTCTGCAGGCTTCGGGCGGGCAGACGATACGGTTGCAGTCACCTGGGGGGTAGGTGCTGCTTCCTGGATGCTGCCACTTCCCCCGCCACCGCCCCCACCCCCACCTCCTGAGGAGGAGGAGCCCGCGCGGCTGCCGAGGCTCATGTAGAGCATCTGGAAGGGATTCCCAGTCCGGTATAGACTGGAGAGCGCGAAGGTGGAGAGCCCGGATGGGGACTGTACGTTGTACGTGTAGACATTCGTCGTCAGCGACTGGCCGAGGACCTGGGTATCGAGGAGCGCGGTGGTCCCGTCATCTGCCAGGCGGAACACCATGACCGAGTCAGCTTTCTGCCCGGTCTGGTAATGGGGTTCACAGTTGTTCACGACCCAGCTTGCATCGACGGCAAATGTGAGGTTTGCAGAGGTTCCGTTCGGGAAGCCCGCCGGGATGAACCGTACCGTGTATGCCGTGGCATTGACACCGCTGTATTCAGACCCGGAGAGTGCCTCCATGAATGCTCCCTCTTCAGACGGCAGCACCCCCTCCCTCATCTCCCATGAGAGCGATCCTCCCTCCGGGTACTCCGGTGCAGAGAGGACAAAATCAACACATGCAGCCTTCATCGGGAGTGTTGTGAAGAGGGGCGGTGCATTTGCGCTCCCCGAGATGGTGACGTATCCGACCGGTCCGCTGATGACCGGGTTGTCCTGGTAAAACCGCTCCCCGGAGGGTGCCGTAATGATGACGCTCTCTGGCAGTCCCCACGTGCCCGGCCTGATCCGGATATATCCGGGATCGGATGGATCGAATGCAAGGCCGGGAACCCCGGATGGGTTGGCCGAGATGAACTGGGTCCCGTTTACCCGGGAGAGCGACAGGCCGGGAAGGACGAGTGAGATTGCGTTTCCACCTCCGGTAACGACGGTGATGAGCCCGGCCCTGGAGAGCGTGGCATTACCGTGGATGTTCGAGACGGTGAGGTTCACGGTGAACGATCCCGGCGTGGTGTATGTATGGGTGGGATTCTCGTCGGATGACCTGGTCCCATCCCCGAAGTCCCATAACCTGTTCCCGGCCTCACCCGTTCCGCTGCTCTGGAACTGGACGGTGAGAGGTGCAATACCTCCTACTGGAGTAGCAGTAATCCCGGGTGTCGGTGGGGACTGGGACGTGATGAAGTCCTCCCTGATGACAGAGTCGCGGCAGGCGGATGTATGGACCGAGAGGGTGACCGTGAACTGCCCGGCGGTCATGTATACATGGCTGGGGTTCCGCTCTTCCGATCGGTTCCCGTCCCCAAACTCCCAGTGATACCCGGCAGGGTTGCTGGAGACATCGGCAGAGAAGTTCACTGAGAGAGGAACGGACCCTGTTGTGTGGTCCGCGGTGAAGCCGGCCACTGGGCAGGTGCCCGTGCTCCCGGGTGTAATGAGGAATACCTGGTGGGAGCCTGACGACGTGTCCTCGTAAACCACACGTTCACCCGATATCGCAAGCCCGGTAACATCCACTCCACTGGCAGTGGTATGGAGGCGATAGAGCGCACCGTTCTGGAGGTTCATCCGGAGGATCTCCATTGCATCACCGCGGCGCTCTGCCCAGGCAAGGTATTGCCCTAAGAGTGCAGGAAGAACCTGGACATTTGAGCCCCCGGGCGAGGGGATCTGTGAGGTTTTCCGGTCCACGAGGGAGCAGAGCGTGATGCGCGAGTCTTCATCACCACCGCTCCATGCGAGATAGTTACCGGTTATTGCCAGTCCCTGCGGCAGTGAGGGTGTGGTAACCAGGACGGTTGCAGAGGTGTTCCCCCTCTCCTGCAGGATGATGGCACACTCTCCCCGTTCTTCTGACTGGGCGATCCAGGCAAAGAAGCGGTCATTGGTGACCGCACCTCCCTGCCTCTTCCAGTCACCTGGGGCTGCGAGAGGGGTGAGGGTCTGGCTTCCCGTCTCGTACAAGAAGACCCGGGTCATGCCGGTCGAGAGATCCATGGCAGTAAAGACCAGGGTCTCATTTGCCGAGTGGACCGAGATGGCGTCATACTGGAAACCGACCGGGGTAACCCGGGTTACGGATTTACTCCGGAAGTCGTAGCGCATCACGGCAGGGGTCGTGTTGCTCTTGTCGATATAGGCAATCCCCTCCCCTCCCAGCGAGGGGGAGTCCTTCCCGGAGAACGGGTCAGCCGGGGGTATTAGCTCCTCGGTGCCGTTCCCGGTGTGGTAGACATGGATCTCGGACAGGTGAGTCGAGGCATTCATGCTCACCCAGGCGATCTGTTCTCCAAGTATCGAGGGGCTGGTCTGGTCAATGCCGCGGGAGAGCGTTGAGATGCAGGTGGTGGTCCCCGCGAGGTCCGGCACGTCGACAGGGGTTACGGTGACCAGGCCCGGGCTGCAGCAGCTGGTCTTCCCGGTCTGGTTTGTCACGGTGCAGCAAACATCATAGTCTCCCGCCAGGGAGTAGGTATGCACCGGGTTCTGCCCGTCAGAGTATGCACCATCCCCAAAGTCCCACTGGAGAGAACTGTTCGTGTTGTTGCCGGACCATGTGAACGACACGGTGAGCGGGAAGGACCCACGCGTGGTGTTCGCAGTGATGGGACAGGCCGCTTGGACAGATGCAGCCAGGGCGATCGCCAGGAGGATGACCAGTGTGACAGCCGGGACTATGCGGCCCCGGTCTGATTCCTTCCCTTCCTGCTGCATCTTTCTCATCTCCCAGTCAGTAATACGCTAACCCGGCGTACCAGGCCTTGAAGTTATCCTGGCTTAATGCAAATATCCCATCAGAGGTGATACCGATGTTGATACCCTTCCATGTCACCGATGGCTGGGCTGGGACAGCGGGATCGGATCCGCCCACCGGATCTCTCAGAACGATATACCTGCTGCTCCCGTTGACAAGAGTCCCCAGGATTGCGTAATTATGCGATAAAGAGAGGGGACTGCCTGCGGGTCTGGTGGGCGCGGTCCATGCGATAAGGGGTGTAGTGAGCCCTCCCCCCGAGCCACCGGAGCATCGTGACGCGATCAGGTTGTAGATAGCTGTGGCGGTGTAACTGGATGTTGGCTTGATCTGGTAGGACTTTCCTGTGAGATCGGTGAGGGGCTTGACATTCTGGCTCCAGGGCACCGATGACCAGGCGAACGTATCGACCGGGTTTGCCGTCGTCCCAATGAGCCCGAGCAGGTAGGCTGCGTAGGCTTTCTCCCAGATACCCGGCCATATCTCCCCGCTATCAGACGAGTGCGCAAACTGTATCTGGCTGGCGGCGTTGAGACATAGTTTGCTGGTCACCCAGTTTTTGAAAGGTGACCTGTTGGCGTTATAGAGCTGAATCCCCCATTTCCCTGTTCCGGAGGAGAAAGAGAGGTACGAGGTGCCTGCGGTCTCGTCGGTCCATGCCGCTGATATAACGGCAGCCAGGAATCCACAACTTGTGCAGTTACCCTGAAGCATTTCATAATACCGTTTTAACTCTTTGATAAGGGGGAGCCCGGTATCCTTCCAGTTTTCTACCATTGTCTCATCACACCCGATGGTAATATGAAAACCGCATCCGCGGTCTTCATCCTGTTTGCATGTGTCGCTCAATGGAAATTATGTAATTTTTTCCGGGGGAGGTAAGGCTTGGTTTCCACTCTTTCTTCTTCCATTAATCTTTGCATTCCCTGGTAACCCGTGAATGGAAGATCCGACAAGCGGATACCAGGGAGAGAAAGATAAGCAGGCACCTCTGCCATTATCCGTCTGGGAACGGCCGGATAACTGGATAATGCGGGATGAATCCGCATGATACACTCTTCGGCCATTCCCCCTGCTACCCCCAGCGCCATTACGACACGCGAAGGTGGTATGTCACATCCCTTTGAATTCCTGCCCTGCGAGCAACCAGTTTCATACCCGATGTTCCTGGGTGAGAAGAATACTGTTACTGCGGCCGTACTGGCGATAAATATAGATTATACCATGAGTTAATAAATATTATTATTCCGTATAGAAACGAGAAATATTGGTTTTAGGGGTATTTTCAATAGTAAACACTATATACATAATTACTATTGCCGGCGTTTCCGCCCCGGCAGATGGGACAGTGGTTCGCCCTATACAATATATATGTGACTATCCTCACATACGAGAACAATGGGTACCATACTGGTTGTTGATGATTCCGGTTTCCAGAGAAAGATCATCTCATCCTGCCTGAAAAAGGAAGGATACAAGGTGATTGAAGCGAAAAACGGGTTTGAAGGGCTTGAAAAAGCATCAGGTTCTCTCCCTGACCTCCTCATCCTCGACCTCCTGATGCCAGAGATGGATGGGTTTACCGTCCTGGAAAAAGTCCGGGAAATGGCCCTTCCAGTACCAATTCTCGTTCTTACATCGGATATCCAGTCAATAACCCGGCAGATATGCATGCAACTCGGTGCAGCCGCGTTCATCAACAAGCCGGTCCGGTGCGAGGAGCTTCTCGGGTCGGTCCATACTATCCTGGGGAGATGATATGGCACCTGCACTACCTGAAGAGATCAGTCCCATGGTCCTGGATGCCGTCCGGGAATTGATCAATATCGGTGTCGGGAAGGCAGCGGGGATTCTCTCCGAGCTGACGGGGTCCCACGTCCTTCTCCAGGTACCAACTGTCGTCCTTACCAGCGAACCGCACAGTGAGATAGCCACTTCAGAGCCGTGCTCCCGCGAGGAGAAGCTCGCGACTGTGCAGATGCAGTTCGAGGGGAGTATGGCTGGAACGATGGCCATCTTCTTTCCTCCTGCGAGTGCCGCGAACCTTGTGATCCTCCTCACCGGGGAGAGTGACACCACCGCCGAGATGGACCTGATCCGGGCCGAGACCCTGACCGAGATCGGGAACATCATCATCAATGGCGTGATGGGGACTATCAGCAACTTTGTTGGAGAGCCGCTCCTTTATTCTCTTCCGTCTTACGAAGAGATACATGCACTTCGTATGGTGGAACACAAGGAACCAGGCGGAGACGAGGGTGTTCTTGTTGCATGCACCGAGTTCCGGGTCAGGGACCGCGAGATCCATGGCAACCTGGTTATCCTCCTCAAAGCCCCGGCGCATTCGCTGCTGATAGGAAAGATACAACAGACGATATCAGACCTGGAGTAGAACAGATGGAACCCCCCCCTCCCTTCAACCCGTTTGGGGCATTCATTGACTCGATCCCGACAGGGGTGTGCGTCCTTGATGGCCAGTTCCGGATTGTAGCCTGGAACACCGTGCTCGAGGGCTGGACTGGGAAAGAGAGGGGAGAAGTGATGGGTAAGTCTTTTACTGACGTTATCCTCCCTGGCCATGAGAATGTTATCCGGCTGATCCTCACGCAGGTTCGCGATGGGGGCGGGCCTGTCTACCTCTCTCCGCAGATGCATAGTACTATCATACCTGCACCCCTGGCAGACGGCTCGCTTCGTATCCAGCAGGCGACCGTGATGCCTCTTCGCAACGGAGCGGGAGACGGGAAGGACCTTCTCCTGGTTGTGAATGACGTGACCCACATCGTTGGCCAGGTAAAAGCCTACAGGAGCATGCGGGACCGGGCCCTGAAGGAACTCCAGGACCGTGAGCGGGCGGAGTATGCATTGCTGCTCGCCAACAAGAAGCTGAACCTCCTGTCGAGTATTACGCGGCATGATATTCTCAACCAGTTGACGGGGATCCTCGGTGCGCTCGATGTTATCGCATCAGTACCGGATTCGACCACGTCTGGCCGGATGCTTGATAGGATACGTGAGTGTGTCCACAGCGTGCAGAAGCAGATCCTCTTCACCCGCGAATACCAGGAAGTGGGAGTAACGGCCCCCCAGTGGCAGGTGGTGGGGGATCTCATCCTGAATGCCTGGACCCAGCTCAACCACCCAGGTGTCACGGTGGAGCGGAATGTCGGAGACCTTTCGGTATATGCCGATCCAATGCTCTCACGGGTTTTTTACAACCTGATGGAGAACTCGATCAGGCATGGCGAGAGGGTGACGTACATGCGGTTCTCTACCCGCACGGTCCCCGGGTTTCTCCGCCTCGTCTACGAAGACAATGGGATCGGTGTCCCCACCGAGTTCAAGGAGATGATCTTCCGCCGGGAACACTTCAGGAATACCGGGGTCGGGCTCTTTCTGAGCAGGGAGATCCTGGGTATCACCGGCATCTCTGTCACCGAGAACGGGGTTCCTGGTGAAGGGGTGCGTTTCGAGATCCTCCTGCCTGATGGGACATACCGGGACGCTCCACCTTCACAGGCGGGTTAGCCTGGTCAAGGGCGGTTGCATACACGGCTGGGCCAGTGACTCTGCCGGTTACAGGATATTTTTACTTCATGAAAGAGAGTCTTTTTCATGTATGACGGCGGCGGTGGACCATCGGACTCTGTTCTCACCCGCTGGTTTCGGTTTGAGACGGGGCGGATGAACGGGGGTGTCGCAGCAGAGAGTCGTTCTCTTGCTGAGCTCCTGGAAGACCCTGCCCCGTCGGTCAGGACCCGTGACGGAGGAAGACTCATCCTTGACCGCTCTGTCCTGCAGGATTTTTCCCACCGCCTCCCGCCAGGAATGGGACACCGGCTCCGGTTACCGGTCCTATTTTACCAGGACATAAACCAGCCCGCGAGTTGTGAGCTCCGGTCTGATGCTGCACTTGAAGCGTTCCAGGCACTCGGCGAGATTAGCTCCCTGTACCAGATGGACAAGGGAACGGTCTTCCTCTCGACACCTCTTGCAAGGAACCTCGAGAGGCGCTACCCGACCCTTGTCCAGGTCATGTTCAGGTAATCGAGGCCACGGTCCGGCCTGGCATTACCCTCCAAACCGGATCAGTCTCCGGAAAGGTCTGCTGCGCAGGGTTGCCATCACCGGGGGGTCTGCATCGCATTCCAACCCGGTTTTATCCCTGGCAGGGCCAGTGCCTCCCTGGCGATACACTTAACAAAAGCGCCGTTCAACCGATCTTTCAATTATAACCGGCCTGCATAGTCCCCGGGAGATGGCAGATGCCTGGACAGGTTTTACCGTCTTTCCTGCAACGGACCGTCCTGGCCAAGAAAAGATCCACTATGCAGGGGTTGAGATAATGATCGCCATGGAACTGAGCCTCCCCGCCAGAGTGGTGGCTCTCCTTGCGATCTGTATCCTTGTCCTCCTCCTCTGCAACCGTCTCCGGGTCCCTTCACTCGTCGGACTCCTCCTCACGGGTATCGTCGCCGGACCCTTCCAACTGGGCATAATCCAGGACTCGTCCGATGTAAACTACCTCGCCAACATCGGAGTCATCCTGCTCCTCTTCACGATCGGGCTTGAATTCTCATTTAAAAGCCTTATCGAGGCCAAGAGGGCGATCCTCCTTGGCGGGGGGGTCCAGGTCATCACCACTATCCTTGCGACGGCAACCCTCTGCATTGTTACTGGTCTCTCCTGGAAGACCGCGCTCTTCATGGGTTTTTTGGTCTCCCTTTCGAGCACTGCGATTGTGATGAAGGTCCTTCAGGACCGGCTTGAGCTCGAGACGCCCCAGGGTCGCAGCGCCCTCGGGATTCTGATCTTCCAGGACATCGCGGTCATACCAATGCTCATCATCTTCCCTTTTCTTTCTGAAACCCCGGCAGTCCTCCCGGAAGCTCCTCTGGTCACTGCTGGGATGGCCGTCCTGGTGGTCCTCATCCTCTATGCCGCAGCCCGGTGGTTCGTTCCCGCCCTCCTCGGGTTCGTCGCGCGGGAGCGGAGCAGGGAACTCTTTCTCTTTGTCATCATCGGGATCTGTTTCTCTGTTACACTCCTCACCGAAACCGTGGGCCTTTCGTTCGCAATCGGTGCATTCCTGGCCGGCCTGATCATCGGGGAGTCGGAGTTCAGCGTCGCAGCGCTGAGTGACATCATACCGTTCCGGGACGTCTTTGCAAGTTTCTTCTTCATCACAATCGGGATGATGCTCTCCCTGCAGGACGTTCTTCTGTTCCCGGTTGCGATCCTGCTTACCGCAACAGGGATCTTTGCCATCAAGTTCCTGACCGGTACCGTCGCCGCGGCAGTCATCGGGCTGCCCCCGAGGACGGTTCTCCTCACTGCGTTCTCGCTCTGCCAGATAGGTGAATTTTCATTCGTTCTTGCCAGGAATGGGATGGATGTCGGGCTCTTTGGACAAGGGAACTACCAGGTCTTCCTCGCTGCAGCTATCCTCACGATGGGTGCAACCCCGTACCTGATCAGTGCCTCTCCCGAGCTCTCGGAGCGCCTATCAGGGAAGAGAGCGGTCCAGGCAGTCCTCCCCCGGCAGGACAGTTCCCGGAAAATACAGGAATCTCCTGCAATCTCGGATCACCTAATCATCATCGGCTACGGGCTGACCGGCAAGAGCGTGGCGAGGGCAGCCCAGATCGCGGGTATTCCCTACCTTGTCATCGAAGCAAACGCCGCGACCGTTGGGAAGGAGCGGGCCCTCGGGGTCCCGATACGCTTCGGAGATGCTGCGAAACAGGAGGTACTGGTCGATACCGGGATCTCCCGGGCAAAAGTCCTTGTGATCGTCATTTCAGACCGCAGTGCCCTGCAGCGCACCATAGCAAGGGCACGGCACGTGAACCCGGGTATCTATATCATCGCCAGGACACGGTTCGTAGTCGATGCGGAAGAGCTGCGGGAACTCGGGGCAGATGAGATCATCCCTGAGGAGTACGAGACGTCAGTCGAGATCTTTGCAAGGGTCCTCGTCAAGTATCTCCTGCCTGCAGAGGAGATCGGAAAATTCGTCTCCGAGATGAGGAGCGGGACCTACCAGATGTTCCGCAAGCCCTCGTTCCTCGAGACCACCCTCACCGATTTGGGAGTATGTCTTCCTGACCTCACGTTCACGACCGTGCGTGTCGCGCAGGGTGCACCAGCTGCGGGAAAGACGCTCACCGAGCTGAACCTGAGGCGGCGGTTTGGTGTGACCGTAATCGTGATCCGCCGGGGCGATGATGTGATATCCATCCCGAACGGGGACTCTTCAATAGAGGCCGGAGATCTCCTCGTCCTCCTCACCACCGGGCCGATCCCTACCGGGGTACGGCCGGTCTTCGAGGTCAGTCCCGACCTGCCGGGATCGGCACAGTATATCACGTAAGGCAGGTACTGGCCACTTTACTGATTCTGATACCGTTCCGACCAGGAATCGTCGATCGGCCAGTTCGCGGAGTCGTCCTGGCAATACAGGTGATCTCAGTTCGGTGCAGGTCATTCTCTGCTCCCGGCGCACACGATCCGGATGACGGGAGGATTGGGGTTAGATTTGCGGGTTATCCCCTTCTTCCCGTTGGGAAGAGGATCAGCAGTGCAGAAACCGCGACGCCGGCAACGGCAAAGTGGTGGCAGTCCCCTTTTCTTGCCAGGAAGAGGATCAGGAGGCTGGATCAGTACATGGAGAATCTCGTCGAGCCCGGGAAATTGGGAGGAATACCGGGTGAGCCAGGGACATCACATTCTACGCGGCACCCCGTGCCTGTCACGGTCGTCCAGGGAGGGTCCTGCAGCCGGAAACCCACTGTGAACCGGTTACCCTGGTACTCGCAACTGATTTTTAGTGGAGTGGTGTATGGTGGGGCCCCTTCCCGGCCGGTATCTGGTCTGGAGATGGCCTTTTTCCCCTCGTCTGACCGCGTTACAAGGACTGGAACACCTGGAGACTGATGCGGATCGACCGGATCGTGAAATCTCTCCGGAAAAGCGTGAATGAATTACAATCATGGATATTTCGCGAGATCACGATCGATTCCCCCGGGCGATACTCTCATTGCTCTCTATTCAGAAATGGGGATCTGCAATGGTGGACCTTGTATGACCGGTGATCCCTTGCTTATCCAGGATTACCTGCAGCAGATGGCGGAGACCATAACCCAGTCGGTTGCATCCCTCGATCCTGACAGGATGGTTGCTTTCTTTGACGAGATGCTTGCCGCCAGGCGGGTATATGTCACCGGTGCCGGCCGGTCCGGCCTGATAGCCCGGGCATTCGCGATGCGTCTGATGCACATCGGCTACGATGCCTATGTCGTGGGAGAGACCATCACCCCTGCCATGCGGGCCGGTGATACGCTGGTTGTCTTCTCGGGCTCGGGAGCTACCGGCTCAATCCTGAACATCTGCATGACCGCGAAGGAGCTGCAAGGCCGGATCTGCCTCATCACTGCGTCTCCCGAATCGAAGATGGCCAACCTGGCAGACTGCGTTGTCGACCTGGGGGACGAGACCGGGTATTACCACAGGGACCGCGGGGCATTCGAGGTGAGGCAGATCACCGGGCAGTACCGGTCGGTTGTCGCCACGTTCGCACCCCTCGGAACCCTCTTCGAGACCCTAGCCCTGGTCTTCTCAGACGCGGTCATATCGTCACTCCTCCAGGCGAGACACGAGGATATCAGCGAAGTGACGAGCCGGCTCTCCAATGTCCAGTGAACGGGGAAGGTAACAGGAGATAATCCCAAGGTACCCGGTTGCCAGGATACTGTCTTCCCCCCGGATAGCGGAACTCCCGGCAACCTTCATGTAACTTCGCGGGGATTCCTTTGTATGCACCGTTCTTTTATCATTATAATGCTGCTCATCTGTGCGGCGTTCTGCCTTGCGGCGGGGTGTACACAGCCGGGGACCCAAGGTGAAACTCCCCCTGCCCCGGTGACTACCCCTGCCTCCCCGCCCGTTCTACCCACTCTCCCTGCGGGAGAAAAGCAGCCGATCGCCACGGTGGGACCAACGGATGTCATCCCAACCCAGTATGCCGTGGAGGTCCAGGTGGACAAGAACACTGTCGCAACCAGTCCCGCCATCGTGGTCACATTCCGGGGGGGCAATGGAATGGCATTCACCGATTCGATGTATGCTGATGTGACCCGTCCCGACGGGAGCGTGGAGACCAGGTCTGTGCAAAAGCCCCAGGTCGGCACAACGCTGGATATGGCCGGGTCAACCGGGACTGACCGGGTGGTGGTCACTATCACCCTCGTGACCGGGGACCGGTACACCGTTATTGACCAGCTGATGCCGTTCCAGCCGCTGGGATAAAACCCGTGTATTTTTTTACCTGTGGGGGCTATTCTGCCTGCTATTCTCCCGGGTAACCTGACCGGCACGGGTCCTTCAGCGTTTTCGGTCTCAAACGGTCACCCTGAAGTCATTTTGGCAGTCCGGGGGTTTCTTTACACACCTTCCGGAAGGATCATCGATGGCTCGTCCCTCGAGACGTCATTGACTGCCCGGGAGACCCGGAATACCTC
>LAHU01001227.1_pt1 | contig 57056 bp, 53 predicted proteins | sample 329631 | NCBI WGS metagenome assembly LAHU01 (sample SAMN03275698, study PRJNA271635) | activated sludge metagenome | isolation source: sample C-0 Zero hour mixed sludge faded in reactor as a methanogenic...
CAAGCATAAGGTTCACCTGCTCATGGTGACCTGCGAGACGAAAATCGGTTCGGAGTGCGACAACAGGCTTGCCCAGGGCATACGCATATCCCATCTCCCAGGAGGTACCGGAATCAGCATCGGCACCATCGATTATCGCAACCACTGCATCACATTCTTTGAGGGCCTCCCGGTGCCTGAGAAAGATGCTCTGGTGTTCGTCCTTCCCGCGGGCGGCGGTATCATCACCGATCTCCTGCGGGAGGTACACGGAATAAAACCGCGATCTCAGCGATTCCTCAACTATCAGGTTGTATCTCTTCTCTGCGTCGGAGAAGAGGGGTGCAGCAAGATAGAGGCGGAACCGGCCGAATGTCCGGACGTCCTGGGCCGAAATCCCCGGAAATCTCGACAGGAACACACCGCGGCCAGGCTTTCGCCCGTTCAGGTCCCCCGAAGGACCGTACCAGGCCCGGTTGACCCCACAGCAGGGTGATGAATCAACTCCCACAATGCAGGTCGGAGGGCCTGCCATCGCGACCTGTTCGTGCACTGCTGATTCGCACTTTGCCAGGACCGCTTCAAACGCCGGGTTATCCAGCCTTCCGTAGAACGTCCCCGGCTCGCGATCTCTCCCCAGGAACAGGCACTCGGGGCATGGATAGGGGACCATGTTGAGCGAGTGGGCCTCGCAGCGGTCCCTGGCGCGGCGGAACCAGGCGAGGTCCTCCTCTCGTGTTATCCCCCGTGCCCGCAGGCTGGGGTCAAGAATACAGGGCGATACGAGCACGTACATTGATGCAGGGTTAGCGCTCACCCGTGATAGATGATCCCTATCTTTGCCTTTCGGGACAACACCTGTGACCCGAAGAAGTGCACGGCAAAGAAAATGGCTCACTATGGCCTTGTCCGACTTTTTTCACGCCCCAACCAGGTCCATCGGAACACCCTCCTCCTTGACCCGACCGCCCCTCAGGCTATCTCACCCGCAGACCGGTATATTCACTCTCTCACAGCCCTTGACTGCTCCTGGGAAGTGCTTGACCTTGGACCATTCCGCGGAGTCAGAAAGAAGAGGGCACTCCCATTCCTCCTTGCCGCAAACCCGGTCAATTTCGGGAGACCGTTCCGGCTCACCACGGCAGAGGCGTGTGCAGCAGCCCTCACGATTCTCGGCGAGAGAGAACAGGCGCGTGCGTTACTTGCCCCGTTCTCATGGGGAACGCACTTCTTCGAGGTGAATGAAGAACCACTTGACCGCTACGCCGGTGCTGCGGATAGTGCCGGGGTAATCAGGATCCAGGAAGATTACATCTGATCTCCAGTTGAAGCGGAATCCATCCGCTGCTTCAATCCCGGAGGGTAATCCCCCAGGTCTCTTGGAAGAACCACAATTCTGTCCTCCCGAACACAATCAGCCGCTACTCGCCCTGATTATCCAGGGAGGGGGCCTTCGTGGAAGGTGATCCCTGCCGTATCGATTCCTCTGCCTTCTTCCACTGGGTTACATCGCGGAAGGACTCGATCGCACCGATAACCCCATTTTCATCAGTAAGGACAGATGCCTTCCCCCAGAGATACCCCCCCCGGCCTTGATTAAGAGCGGGGATATAACATTCAACAAAAAGGGAGTCCCCAAAACGCCGTACCATCGGATACTTCCTGGCAATCTGGTCGGCCGACATATCCATGAGGTCCACGAGAAGCGGACGGATCCCGGAGAGAAACGTGAAAAACCTGGAGATATCTGATCTGCCGATAGCTTTTCCTTTCGGTACACCAGCCAGTGACTCCATCGCGCGGTTCCAGGCGATTACCCGATGGTCCCTGTCGACGATCAGAGTGGGATCAGGGATAAACTCGATGGTATCCTGTAATTTTTCATAAATTGTCCGGTATGCAAGTTCAACACTCCTCTGGGCAGATATATCCACGACACTCATCATCAGGGAGACCGGCGTGCCATTCCGATCACGGGAGAGGGTCGCCGCTACCTGGATGATCACAGGGGTATTGTCCCTGCGGTCTAACTGGATCTCCCCGAACCAGCTCCCTTTCTCGATAACCTCCTCACGAAGACGTAAAAATGCGGGAATTGCAGAGGGATCTTCCTCATAAAGGCGCTCAAAGGGAAGTCCATACACATCTGGAGAACTGGGTAGTTCGAAAAACTTCAGAAAGGCCATGTTGGCATAGACAAGCCGTCCTGACAGGTCAAATATCCCAATGCCGGTAATAGATGCAGTTAGTGCGCATTCCTTCAGGTATAGATCGTCTTCCGCCTTCCAGCGGGAGGTAATATCAATAATCGAGGCCATGAATGCAACAGGTATTCCCTGCGAATCCCTGACCACGGTCGCAGAGACCTGGTTATAAAATGGCTCGCCATTCTTGCGGGTTGCCTTCTTCTCGCCTATCCATCCACCACAATCCGATATGTTCTTGAAAATCTCTGATATCTCTTTTACAGATATGCCGTCGTTACGCGCAAAAGAACGGACAGGCTGGCCCACGATCTCTTCCTTGTTTTGAAAGCCCCACATGTCGAGGAAGGCCTGGTTGACATATGTCACATTCCCGGACAGGTCCGTGATCCCAATCGCATTGATCGAGGAGTCCATCGCATGCCTGGAGACCCGGAGGTCTTCTTCTGTTCGTTTCCTCTCGGTGATATCCCGGCCAACACGCTGGTATTCAGTGATATCACCTTTAGAGTCCCGGATAGCCCGTTCTGTCCACTGAAGCCATCGGATACCCCTGCCAGGAATATCGACCGCTTCTTCTGCAGTGACCACCTCCCCGTATTGTCCTGCCAGAGGCCCGGTAGCCTCCTTGATATCTTCACCCCACGGCTGCAGGGGCCGGCTTATCCTGAACAGGTCCGTTCCTTCCACATCAATTGGCGATACCCCGAAGAACGAACAGAAAGCAGAATTGACAAACCGTATCTGGCCCCCGGGCGATCGCCGGCAGATGAGTTCGGTCTGGTCCTCGACAATCCCCCGGTATCGGGCTTCGGAGAGCTGCAGGTTCCTTTCATACTCTTTTCTATGAGTGATATTCTCGAAGATTAGCATAGCCCCTTTTGATCCATCCTCGAAAACGGCAGGGATTATCTGGAACTGTAGGAATTCCTCCCGCGAACCGGAGGAAACCGTCACCTCTCCCCTCTTTCCTTCCCGGATTGCACCTTTTATAATTACAGGAGGTAGGGCTGCAAGAATAGATTTGGGTAACGGGGTTTCCATCACGTTTATCCCGACCAGTTCATCACGTGTACAGGAGAGAAACGTGAGGAAGAGATCATTTACCTGGAGGACCTTCCCCTCTTCATCCAGTACAAGCACATAGGCGGTTGTGAATGCCATCATCGCTGATATCGGAATTCTCTGAGAGATCTGGTAGACCTTGGCGTTCCCCACGTTCCGCATCTCGAGGTGCCCGGTAATCAGGAGGATCTCAAGGTACTTTGCCACCGAATTCCGGTTCAGGTGTAACGCCTGGGCTATATCCGATATTGTCAGGCCTTTTGGGTTGAACTTCAGGAGCGTCTTGATCCGGGAGATCTTCTCCTGGTCAAGGATCATTGAAAGAGATAGTCCGCGGGTATTATTATTACACTTATTACTCCGTATGCACCTGCGCGGAGGCGTTTTAAAAAACCGTGGGTACCAGATTACGACCACAGGAGAGGTTTTCTGCCAAGGGTGATATCCTGTTTCCAATAGTCACTATGTTACCCAAGGTATAACACGCCGCCACATCCACCACCGCGGGAGGGAAAGAATCCTCAACCCACCTGCTTTTTCTACTATTATGACTGAAAGCCATTCAGGGGTATATTGCGTATGAGACGGAGAGTGGCCAATGCCCCGGGTTTCATTCGGGGGATATCAAACAAGATCCTGTTAAAATGGTTAATTTTAGTATATCTGCCGTTTACAAGGTTCTTTTTCGATGCTTCACTGAATGTGAACCATAGGGATGTGCCTAAATCCAAAACCAGATGGATCGATCGGAATGATAATGAAGAAGGCTTCGGATACCAGATCTCATCGCCAGTAATTCTCATTCAATGCAAGATCCCTGGGCCATGAACCCAGGAATGCGCGTAATCCTGCAGGAAGGCACAAGGGAGAGAACCGGGATGAATTCAAGGCCAGAAGCGGTGGATATTCTTCTCATTGAGGACAACCCCAGTGATGTAGAGCTTATCCTCCACGTCTTCCAATGGTGCAACCTCAATGACAAGATCCATGTCGCATGGGACGGCGAGGAAGCATACGAGTTCCTGTTTGGGGAGGACCCGGCAGGAGCACGAGACCCGAAAACCTACCCCAGGCTGATCCTTCTCGACCTGAAGCTTCCCAAGATGACTGGTCATGAGCTCCTCCGCAGGATCAAGTCAGACCCAGCAACAAAGAGTATCCCGGTTGTGGTCCTTACGTCATCGCGCGAGGACCGGGATATCGTGGAAAGCTACGACCTGGGGGTGAACAGCTATATTGTGAAACCAGTTCAATTCGACCAATTCACGAGCGTAATCCGTGAACTCGGTTTGTACTGGCGATCTATCAACCAGCCGCCTGTTCAGGGCAGAAAAGGATAATGCCCGAAAATTCATTTTAATTCCACGAGGGCCCGGGTTGGGTGGCAATGATAATAACCGGAGAGGGATCATCCGCTACCGGGTCTTTGGACCGGGATGACCGACACATGGCACTGATCACATGGACTGATCGCTTCAGGGCGCGTGCCGTCCATCTCAAGTCCGACTTTGCGGAACAGGAACAATACCCGTAAAATAGTCCAGGCCTCTCCTGGTCAGACGGAATCTCCATGACCAGAGTCCTCCTGAGTGATACCTATAGGAGAACCAACTGCCTGGTGGAGCGCAACAGGATGATACCTTGCAAACACACGGAACGGTCCCTGATTCGTTTCATCACGTCCTGCCATCCGCATACCCGGCAACTGCCAGCATGATACAATCCCGATCCATCATCCCGTGACCTTTTTGTGAACCGCCGGCAACTCCAGTGTATGCTCAAGGTTGCGATCAACGGTTACGGTACTATTGGGAAGAGAGTCGCGGACGCGGTTGCAGCTCAGCCGGATATGGATGTTATCGGGGTTTCCAAGACGCGGCCAAGCGCAGAAGCTTTCGTTGCAATGCAGCGGGGATATCCCATCTTTATCGCAGATCCCGCAAAGAAGGGTTCTTTTGACAAGGCGGGAGTACCGATTGCGGGATCTGTCGAAGAGATGGTACGGCAGGCTGACGTGGTGATAGACGCAACGCCGGGCGACGTCGGTGCAAAGAACCGGCCGCTCTACGAGAAGGTAGGAGTGAAAGCAATCTTTCAGGGCGGGGAAGAACACGAAGTGGCTGGTTTCTCCTTCAACTCGGACTGTAACTACCACGATGCACTCGGCCGCCAGTTTGCCCGCGTCGTTTCGTGCAATACAACCGGGCTCTGCCGGATCATCCAGGCGATGGACGCTGAATATGGTGTGGTGAAAGTCAGGGCAGTGATGATCCGGAGGGGATCAGATCCTGGAGAGATCAAAAAAGGACCGATTGATGCCATTGTACTCAACCCGGTCACTATCCCGAGCCATCATGGTCCCGATGTCCAGACGGTTCTGCCTCACATCCCGATTGTCACGCTCGCGATGATCGTCCCGACGACGATGATGCACATGCATGCATTGCAGATGGACCTCAGGAAGGCCCCCTCCCGGGAGCGGGTCATCGAACTGATCCGGAAACACCCCCGCATGGGACTCGTGCCCAAAGCGACTGGCATCTCCAGCACCGCAGAACTGAAAGAGTTCATGACGGACCTCGGGCGGCCAAGATCTGATCTCTGGGAGAATGGTGTCTTCGAAGAGTCCATATCCTGTGACGGTAACGAACTCTATCTCTTCCAGGCAATTCACCAGGAAGCGGATGTTGTAGTGGAAAATATCGATGCAATCCGTGCGCTGACAGGCTGCGTCAAGGACCCGGCAGTATCAATCCGGATGACAAACGATGCACTCGGGTTCGTGGCCATCTGAGCCTGGGCAGGTCCGGGGGATCACCCTGACGAAGTCTTAACCCCCAAAACGTCCCATCTTTTCTCCCATGGATGTCCTCACCCTTGCAACCAGGAATACTGTCGAGGTGGTCACGGAAGAGGAACTCAAAGCCCTGCTGGACCGCCCGCAGAAAAGGGTGTACGCGGGGTACGAACCGAGTGGGGAGATTCACCTCGGGCACCTCGTTACCATTCAGAAGCTGGTCGACCTCCAGAAAGCGGGCTTCGAGGTAACGATCCTCCTCGCCGACCTGCACGCATTCCTCAACCGGAAGGGTACGATGGCCGAAGTCGGTCGGCTCGCCGAGTATAATCGCCGGTGTTTCGAGGGGCTGGGCCTTTCCGGGGTCCGGTACGTTCTCGGGTCTGACCTCCAGCTCGATCCGGAATACCAGCTGAAAGTCCTCCAGCTTTCCCAGCAGATTACCCTCAACCGGGCGAAACGAAGCATGGACGAAGTAGGGCGCCAGATGGAGTCCCCGACCGTCTCCCAGATGATCTATCCTATTATGCAGATGATCGACATCGCCCTCCTCAAGGTTGATGCGGCAGTAGGAGGGATCGATCAGCGGAAGATCCATATGCTCGCGCGCGAACACCTTGTCACCCTCGACCTCCCAGCCCCTGTCTGCATCCATACTCCGATCCTGAACGGTCTTGACGGGAAGAAGATGTCCTCCTCGGCCGGGAATTATATTTCAGTCGCGGATTCAGAAGAAAACATTAGGAAAAAATGTGAGAAGGCTTTCTGTCCCCCCACTGCAGAGGAGAACCCGGTTCTCCAGATATTCCAGTTCCATATCTTTCCCCGGACTTCAATAGTGGAGATACGCCGGCCGGAGAAGTTCGGAGGGGACCTCACACTTGCATCGTACCGGGAACTCGAATCCACTTATACACAGGGCAACATCCATCCCCTCGACCTGAAGAAGACGGCAGGCCAGTATCTCGCGGAGATACTGTCACCTGTCCGAGAGTACATCCGACCTAAATAACGAGGACACCGGACATTCACTATGCAGGACGGGCGTGAAGAAGAGCGATTTGACCGTGCAATATCTGACCTCGGCATCAGGATCCGTGATATCGACCAGAGAAAAGTACGGGAGGACGTCTTTGACGAGGTGACCCTTCTCGCCCTGTACCGTCTCTCCCATAAGAACTGGTTCTCTGCAATCGGTGGGTCAATCAGTACAGGAAAAGAGGCGAATGTCTTCCTCGGTGAACGGAATAACCAGGCTGTTGCAATCAAGATATACCGGATCCGGACCGCGGACTTCCGGGCAATGTCCCAGTATCTCACTGGTGACCGACGGTTCGGTGCAGTAAGAAAGACTAGGAAGGAGATCGTCTTCACCTGGACCAGGAAGGAATTCGCTAACCTCTCCCGCGCATGGGAAGCCGGCGTCCCGGTACCGGAGCCCCTGGTCTTTGACCGGAACATCCTGATCATGCAGTTCCTCGGGGTAGGAGAACGGGCCTACCCACTTCTGAAGCATGCTGAAATACCAGACCCGGGGAGTACCTACATGACTGTTATTGAGGTGATAGAATGCCTTTTCCAAAAGGCAAGGCTGGTACATGGTGATCTCAGTGAATTCAATATTTTAATGGGGGACCACCCGTACCTGATAGACATGGGCCAGTCCGTGACACTGGATCATCCCCAGGCCATGCAGTTTCTCGTCCGGGATATCCGGAATATCAATCGTTTCTTCTCCCGGCTCTGCCCGGTAATGGAAGAACAGGAACTTATCAGACGAATCTGCAGCCGTGATCCCGGTACAGAAGGCAGGTCCTGGAAGGGGAGGTAGGCAGACATATGAAACAGGAACTGAAAGTGAACCAGAACCGTATCGGTGTTCTTATTGGGAAAGGTGGCGAGACGAGGAGAGCGCTCGAGGAGAAGACCCACACTACCCTCACCATCGATAGCGAAGAGGGTATCGTGACGATCGAGGGTGAAGAGACTGAACTTGCCCTCCGGGGAGTGGAGGTGATCACTGCTATAAACAGGGGGTTTTCTCCGGAAAGGGCATTCAGTCTCCTCGACGACGAGGACCTGTTGCTCGACGTGATTGACCTCTCGATATCAGGAGATAGTCCACGGCACCTTGACCGTATCAGGGGCAGGATTATCGGGAGGGATGGTACTGCGCGTGAACAGATTGAAAATCTTACATCAACGCAAATATCTGTCCTCGGAAAAACAGTCGCAATAATCGGTCTTCCTGAGCCAATACGCACTACCAGGGCAGCAATAGAGATGATTACCCGCGGTGTGCCACACGAAGCGGTCTTTGCATTCCTTGACAAGAAGAAGAAAGAAGCAAAACAGGATATGATAAGTTACTACTACTGACCTATCCGGATGGGATCCTGCGATCCATGAAAGATGATTTCCTGTGGAGACGAGCTATTAAATATTAGATAGCACCTCTCATTCGGGCGTGTTAACGGGGTCCTTCAACTGGAAATAAAGGGGTTGTACCGAGGCAGTATGGACATTGCGGAACTCCCTATTCCTGATTCCCTGAAATCAGTCTACTATGCAAAGGGTATCCACGCCCTGTATCCACCGCAGGTGGAGTGTGTAAAGAAGGGCCTTTTCGAGGGGAAAAACCTCCTTGTCGCGATCCCGACGGCGAGTGGAAAGACGCTGATCGCCGAGATGGTGATGCACCAGCATGCCGAACGCGGTGGAAAATGCCTGTATATCGTCCCCCTGAAAGCGCTTGCATCAGAAAAATACGACGAGTTCCGGGACAGGGGCCTTCACATCGGCATCGCTACTGGTGACTTCGACCGCAGGGATGAATTTCTTGGCCGCAATGATATCATCGTCGCGACCTCGGAGAAGATAGACTCACTCCTACGGAACCGGGCCCCATGGATCACTGCAATCACCCTGCTTGTTGTCGACGAGGTACACCTCATTGATGACCCGGGCCGGGGGGCAACCCTCGAGATGATTATAACCCGGCTCCGGGCAGTTATCCCTGATCTCCAGGTGATAAGCCTCTCAGCAACGATAGGAAACCCACAATCCCTCGCTGGCTGGTTGGAAGCCGAAGCGGTGACCAGTTCGTGGCGACCAATCGACCTCCGCGAAGGGGTGTTTCTCAATGGGGAGATCCGGTTCAAGGACGGAACACGCCGGGTGGAAGGGATCACGCGTTTTGATGATACCAACCTCTGCCTTGACACCATTGCCGAAGGGGGGCAATGCTTGGTTTTTGTCTCTTCACGGAAAAATGCGGAAGCTTTCGCAAAACGGATGGCATCCTCCCTGAAGAGGGAGTCGCCAGAACTGGCGGCCCTGGCAGAAAGAATAGGGAGTGAACCTGCCGGAACACCTGCATCAACACTCGCGTCCTGCATTGCGAAGGGTGCAGCGTTCCACCATGCCGGTCTGCGCCGTGGAGAGAGGTCGGTTGTTGAAGAGGGGTTCCGTAATGGCAATATCCTCTGCATTGCTTCTACTCCAACCCTTGCCGCTGGGCTGAACCTCCCCGCACGGCGTGTTATCATCCGGGATTACCTGCGCTTCTCCGCCGGCGAAGGGATGGTGCCAATTCCTGTGCGGGAATACCGCCAGATGGCTGGCCGGGCCGGACGCCCTGGTCTCGATCCATATGGTGAGGCCATCCTGATCGCAAAGGACCCTGGGGGGCCTGATGAGCTTTTTGAGGCATATATTGAGGCGCCTGCAGAGAATGTCAACTCCCAGTGCGCTGCGGAATCTGTTCTCCGAAGCCACGTCCTTGCCCTGGTCGCTTCGGGATTTACCCGGTCAGAGGAGGAAATCCTGAAATTTCTCCAGAAAACATACTACGGGTACCACCACAGGTCAGGGAGAGTGATTACCGGCATTGTCCGCCGTTGTATCCACATGCTCACCGCGGAAGAGATGATCCTCTCCGGTGATGGCTCTCTGTCGGTAACTGAATACGGGTCTCTTGTCTCCCAGTTATACCTTGACCCTGCAGGTGCGGCCCGAATCGTGGAGTCCCTGCGATCAGCAGTTGATTGGTCTGATCTCGGCCTTCTCCATGCGATCTGCTCTACACCAGACATGTTCACCCTGTACATTGGTACGCGCGATCTACCCTACCTCGAGCGAGTCCTCGCGGAGCGCGGCGAGGAGATCTGGCTGCCGGTTCCGTGCGGAGAAGAGGAAGAGTCCTACTTCCGCGGCCTGAAGACGGCGATGGTCATCGCGGAGTGGACAGAGGAGGTCCCCGAGGCCCTCGTCTGCGAGCACTTCTCCACCGGGCCCGGGGATCTTTATGCGCTGGTAGAGAGCATGAACTGGCTCCTCCACGGCACAGTCCGCCTCTGTGGTATGTTCCGGCCCCAATTCCTTCCAATGGCACGCGACCTGGAGACCGGGGTAAAATACGGTGTGAAACCGGAACTTATCCCCCTGGTCCGCATTCCCGGGATCGGACGGGTACGTGCCCGCCGTCTCTTCAATAATGGTATCACGACCCCCGAAGAGGTGGCATCTGCGGGGCTTGGGAAGTTATCCCCTCTCCTTGGCCAGGGTGTCGCAGAACAGGTCCTTCTTGCACTCCGGGAGAAGCAGGGGAAACGGAAGAAAGACAGGGACCCGGGGGAGGCGGTCCGGGAAAGACGTGGTGGCAGGGGTGAAAAGCAGGAAACTGGCCGAAAGAAACCCACGGACAAAGAACTGGGTAAGAATACAGAAAGGATGCAGCTGAGGCAACCTACACTCTCTGACTTTGGAGAACCCCATGACAGATAATCCCTTCGAGATCCGCCTGGTTGAATACAACTGCCCCAACCTCCCATCGTTTCTCTCATGGGTCCGCGGAATCGAAGTCACGGCCCACTGCCACATCGTCTTCTTCGATGAAAACCGGATGGCCGGGCGTGAACATGCCCGCGCGGCAGTCCGGTTCGCTATCCGCTCATGGGAGGGGGGTGTTGCGGTTGCGCGTTCCTTTGACATGGAGGCCCTCCTCTTTGCTGCTGCCAGCAGGCAGTGTGGAGTTGCCCTGGAATTCGGTATCCATGAGGGAATGAACAGGTCATACCTCGCAGTCTGGCCTAAAAATCCCCTGGTCTGGGGCTTCCTGGAGGAGCAGGTTCAATGCTTGCAGGACCTGGAAAACCAGGTGTCCCCGGAACGATCAGCGTTTCTTACTGCCCACTTCGGGATAACAGGGGAAGAACTGGCAGTGACGGGAGAGGAGCGAATCAACGAGCTTGTCCTGGAGCGGGTTGCACTCCTCTGGGTGAACAGGTGAGATGTAATACACGGTGCAGGATCTTTGTTGAATCAAAGTCCAGCTCTTTCAAATCGCTCAAGCGTCATTGAATATCCACTTATACAAACGAAATAGCTTTCATCGGGCGGTAAGTGGTCTCTTCTAGGGGGTTTGCACGTTAACTGGTCAAAAATTCTTTTCAGGATTATCGGGAAGGGGGTGGGATTTTTCAAAGCGGTAACCATGCTGGCGCACGTTGTCAGGAGGGCATACCGCATTCATGGTATTTACCTGCGGAACAGACCATTCAGCCGCCCTGCTCCATACGGTTTGAATCCCGGGATCTACCAGAATCGGCGGTAATATTGCTGGTATCATTGCGAACAATAACCTGGTTCAAGTGCACAGCGGTCTTTTGACCGTTTTTCCCCGTTATGGATTTTGGTGACGCCCTTCCCTTTGCTCCTTCCCGGGTCTTTTATACCGTTTACCTGGTTTGCATAAGGGCTTGGTTTGCATAGGACGTGATTAAAAAAAAAGAGAGATCAACGTCAGCCAGGACAGAAAGGTTATGTGGTGGTCTCTTTTCCAGTATGTGTCAGGATATGCCTGGCTTCAGGGAGAATCAGCTTGGTTACTGCGAGGTGAACTGCTCCCTTCGAGCCAGGGATGCAGAAAATCACTGCTTTACCAATTGTCCCGGCCGTTGCCCGCGAGAGCATTGAAGCGGTTCCAATATCCTGGTAAGAGAGCATCCGAAAAAGTTCTCCAAATCCTTCTATCCTGCGATCGAAAAGAGGCATAACCGCTTCAATCGTGCAGTCATCAACAGTCAGTCCGGTCCCTCCGTTCACTACCACACAATTGGAAACTGCAAGGGCCTGGAGGACTTCCCGCCGGATAAAGGTCATCTCATCCTTCACAATGGTATAATAACGTACCGGGATACTGGCATTTTCGAGGAGCATGCGTATCTCAGCCCCGCTTAAGTCGGTCTCCCGATTTCGGGTTGTCGAGACCGTGATTACAGCTGCCTCCACCGGAACTGTGGATCTATGTGAAGGGTCCATATCAATATCAAGGAGTGCTGAAATAAAAAAAACCCGGGGTTATAAAGTCAAGAATACATAACATGTAGTTCTACATCTATGCCGTGATGGAGGACCTCCGGAAGAGAGGACGGGAGTTGAAATTCTCTTAGTGAACGAGAGAATAGTATTGGAAGAACATAATCGCAGCCTGTTTTATTACTCGTTTAGATGATACATCACAACATCATATCTGTTTTACAAAGCTATACCTGTACATCTCCTGGAGATCTCTTTGGAGTACGGGTAGTTTTCAAAGAAAAAAACCCTGGGGAGAGGGACCCCTTTATTTCCACTGGAGAGAAAAAGAGACCACATAAAGGCAGAGACTCGAAGAGGGTAATGAAATTATAATAATAGGAATATGAGGTTGATTTAATAAAAGAAGCCAGAATTTAAAGAAGAACAAAACATTGAAAGAGGCTTTCACCAGCATTCTTTCTTTTGCTCCACACCGTATCCCAGTTCCAGAGGAGAATTATCATCTAGATTTCCTATCAGAAATATCTGAAGTTAACCAGGGTTGTATACACGTAAAATGTGGAATAACAGGTTATCCATCAATTACTGTTATTCACTGATCTCTGCAAATTGCTATTTACTGTTTTTTTACCTCCGTATGAAACAGAGGGTTCAGTTCTTACTTTTCAAGAATTCCTGATTATAAGGATAATTCAGTTTCATATCGAGAAATAGAGACCAGAACAACATAAGTCCTGTTTTCCTGTATGAAATTGAAATAGTACTAATTTCTCGATTGGTTTTAGATTTGTCTCTATTATTGCCGTCTTATGCCTGATCTTTTATTTCTTTTTCTTTTCTTTATAGTGTTAAAACACCTAAGTTTATGTAAAGAAAGGATTTCGCATGGAAGCTTTATCATAGATGTTTGGATGAAACTCTTGTTATTGAGATTGTTCTGCTTGTTGAGATGGTATGAAACATGTTTCTTTTTAAATGTTTATTAACAGGATAAGAAAAAGAACATTGGCACTTGTTGTTGATAGTATGATTTTGAACTGGAGATTAGACATTGTTTCCCTGTCGTGTACAATTTGGAGGTTTAATTTCTATGTATCATGTGTCCTTTGTTAATTCATGTTCTTTTCTATTTGTTTTATGTTTTCCTTGCTAATTCACTTTTTCTATTTATATTGGATATTCCCCGTTAATTCTCATCCTTTTATTATATGTATGGTATGTCCATCTTTGTTCATTGTTGTTTTTTTTCGGTATCATTAATAAGAAAAAAAAGAAACTGAGAAATGACTCTCTCTTTTTTAATAGTTAAGTAGACCTTCAGGTCTCTATCTCATCTCCAGTGGAAATAAAGGGGTCCCTCCCCTCTTTTCAATCCTCCAATAACCTCCCATTACTGGAATAGAACCATTGGACCAACCGGCGGAAAAATTCTTAATAATATCTAATAAAAATGAAAACTACAGCCATTTATTGTTTTTTCCATAGGAAACAAAGGGGTATATAAATACGGGCTTCAAAGAGATTCCGATGAACATTTTAGGAGGGTGCTCTAAGGTATCACCGCTAGCGAGATCTCATGAGTGACGACTCACAACAATCGATAGGTCTTTTCCAAAAGTACCTGACTCATAACAGGATATTCAGGAACCGGGAGGTACTCCGCCACTCCTATCGACCCCAGACCCTTCCTCACCGAAGGCCCCAGATAGACCAGGTAGCTGCGATACTTGCACCAGCCCTCAAAAACGAGACACCCTCCAATATTCTCATTTATGGAAAAACAGGAACAGGGAAGACTGCCAGCGTCCGGTACGTCGGAGGAGAACTCGAGAAGGCTGCTACCCAGATGGGGACCACCTGTAAGGTTGTCCATCTTAACTGTGAAGTGATCGATACCCAGTACCGGGTTCTTGCACAAATTTCAAAATGTCTTATCGGAGAAGACGGGCAGGCAAGTGACAAGACCAGAAGCCATATTCCAATGACCGGCTGGCCAACCGACCAGGTCTACATGGAGATGAAGAACCAGCTCGAAGGGACTGGTGGTGTCATGATCATCGTCCTTGACGAGATTGACAAGCTGGTCAAGAAGAGTGGTGACGAGACACTGTACAACCTCACCCGTATCAATTCTGATCTCCGGCTCTCAAAGGTGAGTATGATCGGGATCTCAAATGATCTCAGCTTCAAGGACTTCCTTGATCCACGGGTCCTCTCTTCACTCAGTGAAGAGGAACTGGTCTTTCCTCCATACAATGCTCCCCAGCTATGTGATATCCTTCAGCAGAGGGCAACAGATGCGTTCACCCCCGATGCACTTGAAGAGAACGTGATACCTCTCTGCGCGGCCCTTGCTGCCCAGGAACATGGTGATGCACGAAGAGCTCTTGACCTTCTCCGCATCTCAGGTGAGATAGCAGACCGGGAAGAATCGATAAAAGTCACCGAGAAGAACGTGAAGATGGCCCAAGCAAAGATTGAAAATGACAGCATGGTCGAGTGTATAGCGACTCTGCCTGCACAGAGCAAGGTTGTCCTGTACTGTATGATGCTCCTTGACCAGCTTGGGCACAAGATCTTTACCAGTGGTGAGGTCACGCGGGTGTACAAGGATGTCGCCCCGATTGTCGATCTTGACGTTCTCACCAACCGGCGAATTACCGATCTGATATCAGAGCTGAACATGCTCGGTGTCATTAATACCCGCGTGGTAAGCAGGGGACGATACGGCAGGACAAAGGAGATGTGGTTCGACGTAGATAACAGAAGAATATGGGAGGTTATCCTGAGTGACCCCAGGCTCGCCGAGCATGACCTCGCCCGTATCGATGCTGAATGGGTCCGTAACCTCCTGCGGTGATACAGAATGGACAAGACCGATCAACAGATCCTGTATGTGCTTGAGGAGAACAGTCGTGTCCCCCCCCGGGACCTTGCAGTGATGGCAGGGTGCAGCGAGGATGAGGTTGGCCAGAGAGTTCGCGCACTTGAAGACGCAGGAGTGATCCGGGGGTATATCACCGTAATCGACTGGGACCAGGCCGGAAATGGCGAAGTCTTTGCAATCATCGATCTCAAAGTGAGTCCTGAGCGCGATCACGGGTACGACCGGATTGCAGAGCGTATCTCGCGGTTTCGCCAGGTCCGGGGCCTCCGCCTTGTTACTGGAGCATATGATCTCCAGCTTATCGTTTCCGGTCGGAATATGCAAGAGGTTGCCCGGTTTGTCTCGGAGCATATCGCCCCGATGGACCGGATCCGCGAGACCGCGACCCATATTATCATGAAGACCTACAAGGAGAATGGGAGCGTATTCTGCAGCCACGAGGGGCATGAGCGGATCCCGTTCTCTTTCTGAGGGGACTCCAGAATGAAAGACTTTGTCTCCCGTGCGGCCCGGTGTATCCCACCGTCAGGAATCCGGCGTTTCTTTGATCTTGCAATGGGAATGGAAGGTGTCATCTCACTCGGTGTTGGGGAACCTGATTACGCCACCCCATGGCAGATCTGCGAGGCAAGTATCTATTCAATAGAGCAGGGAAACACCCATTATACCTCAAACCGTGGTCATCCTCCCCTCCTTTTGGCGCTCTCGCAGGATCTCTTTACACGGTATGGTCTCCATTACCGCCCTGAGAACGAGATGATCATCACAACCGGCGTATCAGAGGCCATTGACATCGCGGTCCGGGCAATAACAGACCCCGGTGATGAAATTCTGGTGGCTGAACCCAGTTATGTCTCCTACAGCCCCTGCGTCACACTTGCCGGGGGTACTCCTGTCCCTGTCCCCTGTTTCGAGGAGGACCATTTCAGGCCCCGTGCAGATTCAATCGCAGAACGGATTTCACCCAGGACGAAAGCACTCATCATTAACTTCCCAAACAATCCCACCGGGGCAGTATTAAGGTCTGATGATGTCCGTGCTATTGCCGACCTGGTCTGCGATCATGATCTGCTCCTTATCAGCGACGAGGTATATGCAGAACTGACATACGAGGGGAAGCACATCGCCCCTGCAACCGTGGGAGATCTCTGGGAGAGGACCATCACGGTGAACGGCTTTTCAAAGGCTTATGCGATGACTGGCTGGCGCATCGGATATCTCTGCGCACCCCGGCCCATCTGTGATGCAGCCTTGAAAATTCACCAGTACGTGATGCTCTGTGCCCCGGTAATGGGACAACTTGCCGCATATGAAGCCATCCGGAGCGGAGAGCCCGAAAAAGACCGGATGGTCCAGGAGTACAGGGTCCGCCGCAACCTCTTTGTAGATGGCCTGAACCAGGCGGGCCTGAACTGTCACCTCCCGGAGGGTGCGTTTTACGCGTTCCCCTCGGTCGCTTCAACAGGGCTCTCTGATCCCGAGTTCGCCGAACGGCTCCTCACGGAAGAAAAGGTGGCCGTTGTGCCCGGGAGTGTCCTGGGTACCGGCGGGGCAGGTCACATCAGGTGTGCCTACGCGGTCTCAAGGGAAGATCTCAAGGAAGCAGTGACACGGATACACCGGTTCATCGCCTCACTCTGAAAACTCCCTCCTTTTTACCCCATATCGTTTTATTACCTTGTGGTAATGCAAAGATACACCCTATCCTGCGTGGTATAGAAACGATTCGGTTATCCAGTTTTACCGGCTGGAGCTTACATGAATGGAGCATACTCCAATCCCTCCCTGTATCTTTTCACCATCTGCTTACCTACCGGTGGGTGCCAACCGACGACAGTGAACGATGATTGTTCCTGGTGGGACGATATGGCCTTTCCCGCAAATTCTGACCATATCCCGCTATTGAATCGTGACCAGGGATCCTCCATCAGCTATCACGAAGACACATTTATCCCTTCCTGTTCCCCATAGAGGATGGTTCGAGAATGAGTTGTACCATCATTGTCGGCGGATTCTTTGGTGACGAAGGGAAAGGCAAGATCGTGGCCCATATCGCTCACCAGGACCACCCCACCCTCATCTCCAGGGGGGGTGTCGGCCCAAACGCCGGCCATACCGTACTCGTGGGGGATAAGGAATACGGGGTCCGGATGATTCCCTCAGGTTTTGTATATCCACGTGCAAAACTGATGATTGGGACCGGTGTACTGGTAGATCCCGTTGTTTTCTTCCGCGAACTGGAGATGCTCAATGCGAAAGGCCGGGTCTTTATCGACCGCCGGTGTGGTATAATCGACCCGATACATATTGAGCGGGATAAAGGGAGCGATCACCTCGCCAAAACAATAGGAAGTACGGGGAGCGGATGTGGACCGGCGAACTCTGACAGGGTGATGCGGATCGGCAGGCTTGCACAGAACGTCCCGGAACTGGCAGAGTACCTCTGTGACGTTCCTATGGAGCTCAACAACGCACTTGACCGTGGGGAGACGGTCCTTCTTGAGGGGACCCAGGGATTCGGGATCTCACTCTACTACGGGACATACCCCTTTGTCACCTCCAAGGACACTTCGGCATCCCAGATCGCTGCAGATAATGGTGTTGGCCCAACCCGGATAGACGATGTAATCGTTGTCTTCAAGGCCTACCCTACCCGTGTCGGGGAGGGGCCGTTCTCCACGGAGATGAGTCGCCAGGCATCAGACGCACTCGGGATCCAGGAGTTTGGGACAGTTACCCACCGGCAGCGCCGGATTGGGACCTGGGACGGCAATCTCGCGCGATACTCGGCGATGATCAATGGATGTACCCAGGCGGCGATTACCGGCATTGACCGGGTGGACCACGACTGCTACGGTATCACCGAATATTCAAAACTCACGCCAAAAGCAAAGGAATTCCTCGCACAGGTCGAAGAGGATACGGGCTGCCCGGTCACCCTCATCTCCACGGGACCTGACATCAGCCAGATCATCGATCTGAGGGACGAGTAATGAAACGGCGTCTCCTTGATATCCTCTGCTGCCCGGTCTGCAAGGGGGACCTTGACCTCCACGTGGAGAGCGAAGATACCGCAGAGATCCTTGAGGGGACCCTCACCTGCAAGGGGTGCCAGGTCGATTATCCCATCCATGAGGGGATCCCAGACCTTCTCCCCCGGAACGGAGACGCAAAAGATACCACTCCATAGTTTTCTGACAGGAACGGCCCAGCCCCGGTGGTCCCCCCTTTGCAGAAAACCAGAACCCCTCTCCCAGGTCAGGGGTGTGCCTTCCGTCACCTGCTGCATGATCTCCCCTCCCCAGAAAACGGGAACCCCTCTCCAGGACAGGGGGGGAAGAGAACCTGTCATCCTATCCATAGACCACTTGCCACTCCTGGCTGAGTGACACGGCAACCTGAGGTGGAAGCAGACTCTTCACCTCGTTTGTGGGTAATGGCACGGGGAGATAGTATAAATGAACAAAAGGAGCGGGAATAAAGAGTTAATGGGAATACCCGCCCCAACCTGCCTGTTTTCTGTTGGTCTGTCCGGTACACTTGGTTTCTTGCCTGCTGAGGCTGGCGAAAGGCCAAAGATCCCTGTACCGCCCGTTCATGAAGTTTTAATAGTGGGCAGCAGCGCGTATCAGGGGAATGAGGCCCAGGATCGCACCCTCGTTCACTGACCCGTCCGATCGCTCCGGGTCTCGTGGGAATGCGGGTCTCACAGACTTTTCCAGGGAGATTTCCTCACCGGTAGCCCTGAGTGCCAGGGAATGCGTAAAAAGCTCTTCCCAAAGGATCCCCTGCACCTGTTGTTCTGCTTCAGGTGTTGCGAATCATCTGCGATGCAGGCACCCGGCTGACCAGCCCTCTCTTTGACACCTGGTCATCAGGGAGCCCAGGCGGGCCGGCATGGGTGCATTGGCTGGCGGGGGAAGGTGAACCGCATGTACCCACCACTGAATTACCCGGGAGTGACATCCCGCAGGAAGGAGTGGCGTGAAATCCGTTCTCCGATTGGGTAGCTGAATTAAGGTATCACCGGTCGGATGGTGAATGACCTGGGTGTCCTGCCGTTTCCGGTGGGAGACTCATATAGCTTGGAAACCAACCCAATGGGAAAGGAAAGGGGCTGATTTACCCAGATGTATGAAGCAGCAGTACTGGCAGCCGCCCTCCTCGTGGACCGGGTATTTGGAGATCCAGTGACGCCCTGCCACCCGGTCGCACTTCTTGGCAGGTTTATCGGATGGTGGGGCCGTCCGGGAGCATGGCCGATCCGGCTCCAGAGAGTCACGGGTATCGGTTTCTGGTTTGTCACCACCGGGCTCTTCGTCCTGCCCTTTCTTCTCCTCACCCTCTGCGCCCCGCCCCTGCTCCTCCTGCTGACCGGGCCGTTCTTCCTGAAAGTGACATTTGCATGGCGGGCGCTGGAAGAGCACTGCCGCGAGGTAGAAGCGGCAGTATCCAGGGATCCGGATGAAGCAAGGAGACGTGCGGCAAATATGGTCTCCCGGGAGACCGGGGGTCTCACCCCGGACCAGACCCTTTCGGCCGCGTACGAGTCCGCGTCTGAGAACCTCGTAGACAGCATCACTGCCCCGCTCTTTTTCTTCTCCATCCTTGGACTCCCCGGCGCAGCGTTGTACCGCGCCGCGAATACGATGGATGCGATGCTTGGGTACCGGGACGAGCGGGAGAGGCTGGGCTGGTGGTCCGCACGCGCCGATGACGTCCTGACGTATCTCCCTGCGCGGCTGACCGGTCTCTTTCTTCTTGTCTGGTTTGCCCTTCGTGGTCGCGCCGGAGCGGCATGGAGGATTTACCGGCGCGATTCCCGGAAAAGACCTGGTTGGAATGGAGGAATTCCAATGGCCCTTATTGCAGGTGGTACCGGGGTACAATTCGAGAAACCGGGCGTCTATACGATCGGCGATCCGGAACGACCGCTCGTTGAAGGGGGTCGCGCGATTATTGCCGCAATCCAGGGAACTACCGTAATCTTTTCCTTTTGCCTGTTTCTCGTACTACTTTTATTGTCCCGCTTCTTTCAGTATGTACACGCATGAAGCTCGAAGAATTGAGGCACGGCACTGAACTGCTCAAGCGGGGCTTCGCGTCCATGCAGAAAGGGGGAGTTATCATGGACGTGGTCGACGCCGAACAGGCCCGGATCGCAGAAGATGCCGGTGCCGTTGCGGTCATGGCCCTTGAACGGGTGCCGGCAGAGATCAGGAAGGCGGGCGGGGTGGCCAGGATGGCGGATCCTGCCCGTGTAATCGGGATAATGGAAGCCGTCTCAATACCGGTTATGGGAAAGGTGCGAATAGGACACACGGTAGAGGCCCAGGTCCTCGAGTCGATCGGAGTGGATATGATCGACGAGAGCGAGGTCCTCACACCTGCGGATGAAGAGTACCATATCGATAAACGCGGCTTCACCGTTCCCTTTGTCTGCGGCGCACGGGACCTTGGGGAGGCGCTCCGCCGGATCCACGAGGGTGCTGCAATGATCCGGACCAAGGGAGAAGCTGGAACAGGCAACGTTGTCGAGGCGGTCAGGCACATGAACCGGATCATGGGAGAGATCCGGGCGATCAAAGGGATGGATGTACGTGAACGCGCCGCGTATGCCCGTGAGATACAGGCCCCCGTCGACCTAGTCGAGGAAGCTGCAGGGAAGGGGCGGGTCCCTGTCGTGAACTTCGCGGCGGGGGGGATCGCCACGCCATCAGACGCGGCGTTGATGATGCAGATGGGCGCAGATGGCGTCTTTGTCGGATCAGGGATATTCCTGTCCTCCAACCCGCCGCAGATGGCACGGGCAATCGTTGAGGCTGTCCATCACTATACCGAACCTGCCGTGATTGCAGAAGTGAGCAAGGGCCTCGGAGAGGCGATGAGAGGTATCGATGTCCATACCCTCTCCGAGGACGAGGTGCTCCAGTACCGTGGGCGTTAGGATTGGGGTTCTCGCTCTGCAGGGGGATGTGAGCGAACATGTCCGTGCCTTTGAAGAAGCCCTGGCAGGGCTCGGGGAACCTGGGCAAGTCAGGATTATCCGCCGCCCCTGTGACATCGACGGCTGCAGTGGCCTTGCCCTTCCAGGGGGGGAATCAACGACCATCTCTCGTATCCTCGGGCAGAACGGCCTGTACGAACCTCTCTCGACGTTTCGCGGCGGAATATTTGCAACCTGTGCAGGGATGGTCCTCCTTGCCCGGGAGACAGGAGACCCGCGGGTGCGCCCGCTCGGTCTGGTGGATATAACCGTCAACCGGAACGCATTCGGCCGGCAGCGGGAGTCCTTTGAGGCCGATATTCCTCTCTCAGGCATGGATGGCGGACCTTTCCGGGCCGCCTTTATCCGTGCACCGGCTGCTACGCGGTGCGGCCCGAAGGTCGATGTCCTTGCCCATCTTGACGAGGGTGTGGTAGCGGTAGCTTCTGGTCCCCACCTTGCCTGTGCCTTTCATCCCGAGCTCGGGGATGACCGCAGGGTCCACCGCCTTTTCCTCTCACGGCTCGGGCTGCACTGAAGATCAGACGCAGCATGGATACCCCCAATTTTTCCAGCCATCACTGAACCGGGGCGGTTTTCCGGACCCGGTGTTGATGCAAGGTTGCGGTCACGTGAGTGAGCCAGTTCCTCCTCTTTCTGGCGATCGCTTCCTTTCTCCCCGCTCCTGAACCCCCATATGCGATGCTTGCGGTTACCCTAAAAGGCCATCCGGTGGTGGTTCTGGGACTGAATTGGTGTGCAGAACAACCCTGGATACGTCTCCTCGCACACAATGGCGGATAGCGACAGAGAGGGAGTCCCCTGAACCCGGAGAAGGTTCGCCAATCCAGGCGACGGTATGCCCGACGCACGATAAAAATCTCCTGAACTTGGAGAAATTCCTGTTCCTGCATGCTGGTATGCGAGTGTGTCGCACGACACTCCTGGTAGCCCCGCCGGGAGACTGATGCGAACCGGTGAGTGTATTGGATGCACAAGGGGTCAGGGATTCTCTACCGTCTCATCCAACGCACCATCCGCCTCCTTTTTCCTGCCTGGCACGACAATCCAGGGCACGGGTATTTTAGGATGATTAATAATGATAAATTGCCAATAGAGTGGGCGGAGAGATTCCGGTGGATCTTCTGCTATTCCTGATACTATTCCCCGTTCTTGCAGCAATTCTCCTCCTTATTACCCCCGGGCAACGGGCCAAGGGATATATCACCTACCTGGCAGCCCTTGTCACCGGGGTCGTATCGGTCGTTCTCCTTGCCCTGTACGCCCAGGCGGGGAAGGTACTCATGCCCTTCCCGGCAGAGCCCGCAGGGCAGATTATGCTCGTCCTCGGGACGCTCGTAGCCCTATACCTGGTGTACCTCAGCGTCAAGCAACACCAGTGGATCCCGGTCCTACTCCTCGTCGTCCTCACCGGGATGATGCTCTATACCGAGACGATGCATACGGAGGCCCTTGCCATCGCGGAGAACCTGTTCATTGACCAGTTCACCCTCGTCATGACTGTAATTATCGGTGTGATAGGTGGCCTGATCTGTGTCTATGCAGTCCCGTACATGGCCCAGTACCATGTCCGGCATACTGATATCCGGGACAGGAGAGGTTTCTTCTTCTTCCTCCTGTTTATTTTCCTCTCGGCGATGTTCGGGCTTGTATTCGCGAATAATCTCCGGTGGGTCTTCTTCTTCTGGGAGATCACAACACTCTGTTCATTCCTCCTGATTGGGTACACCGAGACAGGGGAGGCGCAGAAGAATGCATTCCTGGCCCTGAACATGAACCTCCTGGGTGGGATCGCGTTTGCCGGTGCAATTCTCTGGATCGCTCTTGCGGCCCCGCACGGTATGATCGGCATGGACGCCCTCCTCTCGGCTGGCCAGGCAGTGGCGGTCGTCCCCGCTGCCCTGATTGGCTTTGCCGGCCTGACCAAGTCTGCGCAGATGCCCTTCTCGCAGTGGCTTGTCGGGGCAATGGTCGCTCCCACGCCTGTCTCTGCCCTCCTCCACTCGAGCACCATGGTGAAGGCAGGTGTGTATGTCATCATCCGTTTCGCTCCCATCCTCTCCGGTAGCGTGGCAGGATATATGCTGGGGCTCGTCGGGGGTTCGACCTTCGTGATAGCATCCTGTATCGCCATCTCCCAGCGAAATGCCAAGAAGGTCCTGGCATACTCGACAATAGCCAACCTCGGTCTCATCGTGGCCTGTGCCGGCATCGGTACATACCAGGCGATCTGGGCGGCCGTTATGCTGATTATCTTCCACGCAGTGGCCAAGGCACTGCTCTTCCTCGGCGTCGGGTGCGTGGAACACGGGATCGGGAGCAGGGACATCGAGGATATGAATGGCCTGGTCATCCGGATGCCGTATGTATCAGCCATGCTCGCAATCGGCATCGCCGGCATGTTCCTTGCCCCCTTCGGGATGCTGATCTCGAAGTGGGCAGCGATCGAGGCCTTCCTGCAGGCCCCGTTCGGGCTTCTTTTCGTCTCCCTTCTCGCGTATGGAAGTGCGGTCACCGTCTTCTTCTGGACAAAGTGGTTGGGGAGGATCATTGCGATCACCCCCCCGGAGGATGTCGTGGAGGGTATCCTTACCCGGACCGAGTGGCTGGTCCTCGTCCTGCTCTCGGCTTTCACCGCGGCAGCGACCTTCGCGTTCCCGCTCGTCTCATCGAGGTTCGTGGAGCCCTATATTCTCGCGGTATACGGGACCACGACCCTGCTGGCACAGGATAATATCATCATCATGCTCCTGATGCTTGCCATTCTCCTTGTCCTGCCGGCAGCCCTCGTGCTCCGCCAAACGGATGGAAAAGTCCTGCCGCAGTACATGGCCGGGCGGACGACCACCCCAAAGATGGAGTTCTACGGGACATTCGGGGTCAACCGGCAGATGTCACTGGGCAACTACTACCTCTCCGGTCTCTTCGGGGAGGCGGCGCTTATGCGGAGTGGGATCATCGTCTCTACCGTCCTGCTCGTCATCATGGCTGCGACATTCCTTGCAATGAAGGTGATCTGAAATGTACCTCCTTACCTACGCGGTTGCCTTCATCCTCCTTGCCCCCCTCCTGGCAGGGATCCTCGCCGGGATCGACCGGAAGATCACCGCACGGATGCAGGGACGCTTCGGACCGCCGATACTCCAGCCATTCTTCGATGTCGGGAAGCTCTTCGAAAAAGAGCTGGCAATCGTGAACCGGACGCAGATGGTATGGGCAGCCTGTTACCTCGGTTTCATCATCTTTGGCGGGGCGCTCTTCTTTGCAGGTGGAGACCTCCTGCTCGTGATATTTGCGTTTACCCTCGCGCATGTATTCCTCGTTCTCGGGGCGTACTCATCGAACTCCCCCTATAGTCACATCGGGGCGGAACGGGAACTGATCCTCCTGATGGCCTACGAGCCGGTGATCATACTCGCTGCAGCCGGGATGTATCTCGTCACGAAGAGCTTTGCCGTGAGCGGAATAGCCGGGTGGAAGGGGCTGCTCATCACCGCGCTGCCTGCGGTCTTTGTTGCAGTTGTCATCATCGTCGTGATGAAGATGCGCAAGTCACCATTCGATATCTCGACCTCGCACCATGCCCACCAGGAAATTGTCAAGGGAGTTACCACCGAGTTCTCCGGCCCTAACCTCGGGCTCATCGAGATCGCCCACTGGTACGAGAGCATCTTCCTGCTCGGGTTCGTCTACCTGTTCTTTGCGGCCTGGCCATGGCTGGGGGTTCTTGCCGTGGTTCTCACGTACAGTATCATCGTCCTGGTCGACAACACCTTCGCCCGTCTCCGCTGGACTGCTGCATTATCGAGCGGCTGGGCCCTTGCCGGTATGCTCTGCCTTCTCAATCTCTTTGCCCTCTATTTCCTGGGGGTGTGAATGCCCATGACCTACCTGACCAAGTCACCATGGCTCCTCCATTATAACGCCTCGAGCTGCAATGGCTGCGACATCGAGATCCTCGCCTGCCTGACTCCCCTCTACGATGTTGAACGGTTTGGAATCCTCAATACCGGGAACCCCAAGCATGCGGATATTTTCGTCGTCACCGGAGGTATCAACGAGCAGAACCGCGATGTGATTGTGAACCTGTACAACCAGATCCCGGACCCCAAGGTCGTCGTGGCAGTTGGTATTTGTGCAGCGACCGGCGGGATCTTCCGGGAGTGCTACAATGTCATGGGGGGAATCGATGAACTGATACCGGTCGATGTGTATGTTCCAGGATGTGCCGCCCGTCCCGAGTCGATCATCGACGGGATCGTCAAGGCGCTCGGGGTCCTCGCGGAGAAACGGGCTGCCCGAACCTCTGCCCCGCCTGCTCCCGGGACCGGTTCCCCTCAGCCGGCAGGAACGGCCGGCCAGGGTGGTGACTACTGATGGCACGCGAGGTGATGGAGATCCGGCCAGTTGCCCTGGCGGACCTCCGGGCAGAGGTCAGGCAGTTTTGCGACGATGGCTATCGTCTCTGCCAGATCGGTGCAACGAAGGTGTCAGAAGAAGCGACCGAGATCAACTACTCGTTTGACCGCGAGTTCAGGCTCGTGACAATACGGGTTACGATCACCCCCGGGACCCGCGTACCGAGCGTCTCGGATATCTTCTTCGGGGCTTTGTTCTACGAGAACGAGATCCACGACCTCTTCGGGGTCACGGTCGAGGGGATCGCCCTCGATTATAAAGGGACGTTTTACCGGACCCGGGTCAAAGAGCCTTTCAATGTTACCGTCTTCCGGGGGGAGGGACCATGCCAGGGCAAGTGATCATACCGTTTGGGCCGCAGCACCCGGTGCTCCCCGAACCGATCCACCTCGACCTGGTGCTCGAGGACGAGACCGTGGTGGACGTCCTTCCCTCAATCGGGTACGTGCATCGCGGGCTCGAGACGCTCGTTGCAAAGCGCGAATTCACTGAGTATGTCTACATCGCCGAACGCATATGCGGGATCTGCAGTTTCGTCCATGGTCTCGCCTATGTCCAGGGCATCGAGGCCGTGATGAACCTCGAAGTTCCTGAACGGGCGATCTTCCTCCGGACAATCTGGTCAGAGTACTCGCGGCTCCACTCGCACCTCCTCTGGTTCGGGCTCTTTGCAGATGCGCTGGGCTTTGAAAGTGTCTTCATGAACGCCTGGAGGATCCGGGAACTGGTACTCGACGAGCTCGAGGCAACAACCGGCGGCAGGGTCATCCAGGGCTCGTGCAAGGTGGGCGGAGTCCGCCGGGACATACCTGGTGAGACCCTTGACGCAATGCGGGGAAGGCTTGACGGGCTGGAGAAGGAGATACGATCCCTCTCAGATGCCTTCTTACGGGACTCGTCCGTAAAATCCCGCCTCTGTGGGGTGGGCCCCCTCTCCCGGGAGCAGGCCCATACACTCGGAGCGGTCGGACCAACCGCCCGCGGCAGCGGGGTAGACAATGATATCCGTCGTACCGGCTACGCAGCGTTTGACAGGATCCGATTCACACCGGCCCTCGAGAGCGCAGGAGACTGTTATGCCCGCACAATGGTCCGTGTGAACGAGATGCACGCATCCATTGACATGATCCGGGAGGCGATCGGGAAGGTCCCAGACGGCCCGGTGGACATGAAAGTGACCGGAGCCCCGGACGGGGAGTTCTTCTCACGGGTCGAGCAGCCGCGCGGCGAACTGGTACATTACGTGAAAGGGAACGGGAAGAAGAACCTCGTGCGGTCCCGTGTCCGGACACCGACCTTTTCCAACATCCCTGCCCTTGTCACGATGCTCAAAGGGGTCCAGATGGCCGATGTTCCGGTTGTGGTCCTCACGATTGACCCGTGCATCGGGTGTGCGGAGAGGTGAGGAAGGATGGGACTCTTTACCATGGCCCGGATCGTCCTTGGCTGGACGTTTCGGAAACCAGCGACCGCGATGTACCCGGCCCAGCCAGCGAAACGGACCCCGATATCGCGGGGAAAGGTAGCGTTCGACGGATCGACGTGTATCTCCTGTAGGATCTGCATGCGCAGGTGCCCTTCAGATGCAATCTGCCTGGACCCGAAAGAGAAGACCTGGCAGATAGACCGGCTGCGCTGCATTGTCTGCAGCTCGTGCGTTGATACCTGCCCCACCCACAGCCTGTCCATGGAGAATGCCTATACGGCACCTCTCCCGGCTCACCAGGGGAAGGAGACTTTCCCGATCACCTATGTCAAGCCGGAAAAACCGGCGAAAAGTGGCGATGGGGGCGGGACCCCGGCAGTGGGAGCCCAGCCGTCTGGGCCCGCATCTGGCCTGGAGAACTGATTCCTCCCCTGTACTGGGGGGAATAAGTATTTTCCCGGCCACTCCCGGGGCCCACATCCTTTTTGAGCACTCCCGATGATAGTATAACCGAATTCTTCATCGATTCCACCATGAGGTATCCATTATGCTCCAGTTGATCCTGACAGTGGTCATCTGCCTGCTGGCACTCGGTGTGGCAGCCGTATTTGCCCGCCAGGTGCTCGCCGCAGATACCGGTACTCCCAAGATGCGGGAGGTGGCCGATGCAATCCGTGAAGGTGCAGAGGCCTTCCTGAAGCGCCAGTACTCGACTATCGCAATCCTGGCGGTCGTCCTCGCCGTCCTTCTCTTTGTCGTCTACCTGATCGCCGGGAAATTTGATCTTGCCTGGCACACTGCCGTGGCCTTCCTTGCCGGTGCGTTTCTCAGCGCTCTCGCGGGCATCATCGGGATGTGGATCTCGGTCCGCGCGAACCTGAGGTCTGCGGCTGCTGCGACCAGGAATGCAGGTCGTGCCGTTGTGGTCGCACTCCGCGCTGGTGCGGTCTCCGGGTTGACCATCGTCTCGCTCTCGCTCCTTGGTGTCTCCCTTATCTTCACTGCCTTTGGTGCAAATGCGCAGGAGACCCCGTTCCTGATGGTCGGGTTTGGCTTCGGAGCCTCGTTTATTGCACTGTTTGCCCAGCTTGGCGGTGGTATCTACACGAAAGCGGCTGACGTGGGCGCAGACCTTGTCGGGAAAGTCGAGGCAGGAATTCCCGAAGATGATCCACGGAACCCTGCGGTCATCGCCGACCTCGTGGGGGACAATGTCGGTGACTGTGCCGGTCGTGGCGCAGACCTCTTCGAATCGACGACCGCTGAGAACCTCGGCGCAATGATCCTGGGTGTCGCCCTCTTCCCCGTCTTTGGGATAAACGGTGTCCTGTTCCCTCTCGTGGCCGGGGCTCTTGGCCTGATCGCAACGATAATCGGGATCTTTGTCGTTACGGAACAGTCTGCAGACAACGAGGATCCCATGAAGGCTCTTTACCGCGGATACTTCGTCACCGCGATACTTGCTGCCATCTTCTTCTACGGGGCGACGATGTGGCTCCTTGGCAACATCTGGTTCTTTGTCTGCGGCCTGATCGGGATCGTCCTCTCATTCGTCTTCGTGTACCTGACCCTCTACTACACGGATCACCGCTACCGCCCGGTATCGGATATTGCAAAGGCCTCTACAACCGGACCCGCGACCAATATCATATCAGGGTTCTCGGTGGCTCTTGAGACGACGGCCCTTCCCGCGATCTCGATCTGTGTCGCCCTCATCCTGGCCTTCAAGTGCGGGGAGATGAGTGGGGTAGTCCATGGCGGTCTCTTCGGGACGGCCATCGCTACCATCGGCATGCTCGCTACCTGTGCCTATATCCTCTCAATGGACACCTTTGGTCCGATCGTTGACAATGCCGGCGGCATCGTCGAGATGAGCGGGCAGCCTGAAGAAGTCCAGAAGAAGATATCCCGGCTCGATGCGGCCGGGAACACCACCAAGGCCCTGACAAAGGGATATGCCGTTGGAAGCGCAGCCCTCTCTGCATTCCTTCTCTTCACCGCCTACATGGACTCGGTGACCGAGATGACCGGCAGGGCATTCTCGGTGGTGAACCTGGCAAGCGTTCCGGTCTTTGTCGGTGCATTCCTCGGGGCAATGCTCGTCTTCCTCTTCTCCTCTCTCGCGATCCGCGCAGTCGGGGAGACGGCCCAGTACGTCATCGAGGACGTCCGGCGCCAGTTCAAGGACAAGGGGATCCTCGAAGGAACCGTCAAGCCTGATTATGCAAGCTGCGTGGACATCACTACCCGCGGCGCCCTGAAGAACATGGTCCTTCCCGGGGTCATCGCAGTCGCATTCCCGGTCTTTGTCGGCTACTTCCTGAAGTACGAGGCGATGGCAGCCTTCCTGATGGTCGCGACGATCGCAGGTGTCCTGATGGCCCTCGTGCTGAACAATGGCGGGGGTGCCTGGGACAATGCCAAGAAGTACATCGAGACCGGTGCCTTCGGCGGAAAGGGCAGCGAGGCTCACAAGGCAGCAGTTGTCGGTGATACCGTCGGTGACCCGTTCAAGGACACTGCAGGGCCATCCCTGCACGTCCTGATCAAGCTTCTCGCGACAACGACGCTCGTGCTTGCTGCACTCTACGTCTGAAAACATACCTAACCTTTTTTACCCCGGTGTGGGTATCCGCAGCATAAAAGTCGCGAATTGGAAAAAGCGGTTATATATTTGCGCCTTGCACTCCACGGGAACCAGGGGTTCAGGATGTGCCCGGGGCGAGGAAGTCCAGGGTCCGTGCCGAGAGGGTGCGGAGGTCGACCATGACCGCCCTTGCCGGTGTGGGGTTGACATTCATCTGTTTCTGGAACGTGGTCTGGGCCTGCCAGGTCCCTGCATTCACGGCGAGAATACCGCGGTAGCGGGTGACTCCGGAGATGTGGATATGGCCCGTGTGAAGGACCTCGGGGATGGGATCGATGATGAGCCGGTCCTCGCTGTCCGGGGCGAGCGGGGTCCGGCGACCATAGGTGGGAGCCAGGTGACGCCTTTTCAGCATCCCTTCCAGGAGGGGGACAGGGTCCTCATATGATGCTCCTGGGATAAGACCGATCATATCGTCGATGGAGCGGCCGTGGTAGAGGAGGAACCGTACCCCCTGGATGTTCACGAGGCTCGGGCTCTCGACGAAGGTGCAGTTGGGGGGAAACCCCTCACGAAACGCAGGGGGTATTGCGGGCTGCGGCTCTATTCCGCGCACTACATCATGGTTCCCGGGTGAGAGGACGATTCGTAACCGGGACGGGAGTGCAGAGAGCATCTCTGCCAGTTCGGCATACTGTCCATAGATATCCGGTATGGTGAGCTCCTTCTCCTGTCCCGGGTACACACCTATCCCGTCCACGAGGTCCCCGGCGACCAGGAGGCATGAGATGTCAGTGTTCTCGATCCATGTGGCAAACCGGTCCCACGCATCGGTAAGAAATGTCTGGGAACCGACGTGGATATCGGAGATGAGGACCGCGGTCCCGTCACCGTTTCCTGTGTAGGGCGCATGGGAGAGAGGGACATCAGGCCTGAAGATCTGGTCGGCAAAGAGGAGACGTCCGTCAGGAGACTGGGTCCCCCGCACCCCGATCACCTCGTCAGGAAGGATCTGCTCAGCGTCAGGGAAGCAGGGGCGGCCCGTGTGAAAGAGGACAGAGATCGTCCCGGTAGGATCCTCGAGGTCCACGAGGCGGTGACCGTTGGTGGTGTTCCTGATCTCGCCTGCCATCCCAATCACCGTGGAGATCTCCCCGCGATACTTGTTGGTACGGATGAGGGCCTCGATGGGCATCGCACTGCATCGCCCTCTGATCATCGCCCCCAGCCGGGAATAGCGCTCCCGGAAGTAGTGGATATAGGCATCGGTCCCGCTGATCCCGGATGCGCATCCCTCGGATCCCTGGACAACCTCGAGTGGGAGGTCAGGCAGGAAGCGCAGCCCGTCTTTCTCCCATTTCATCCCAGGTATGTGCCGCGGCGAGACCACGACCGTGTCCTCCGGGACTGCCTCGAGGATGCGGTCTATCAGCCCGGGGTCCCCTTTCTCGGCGATATAACGGACCACGTCGGGATGCACCTGCATCCTGGTCTCGAGGAAGCGGTGGACGATGGTCGCGACGTTGAGCATGGTTCACGATATAATCGTCTCGCATGTGTTTGAGGATTGTGAATGGGTTCCCCATTCTTTCTTTCCTCCCACTGATTCTCAGATTCACCGGATTAGCCGGGTGTTGGACCACTGGCCCAAGTGGGCCCGGTCTCTGCTATAGCCCGGCGATAGGAAGATGTGGGTGTGGAATAGCCTGAACGCCACGCCGGGCTCTCCCGCACCTAGAACAATCCCGGCTGGTAATCCCGGCTTAACGGCGATTACAGGTGATTCCTGCCGATAGCGGGCATGGCTGAACTGGTTGGAACACCCTGACTGGCAACCCCGGGTTGGTGAAGCAGGGAGGTGGGTCCAGGAGAAAGGATGCCTTATTGACCTGCCGCACAAACATAGAACGGACAGATGAAGGCCGATAAGGAACAATCAGATTCTCTTCCGCTCCTCACAAAGTTACGCACCTCAGAAAATCCCTATCTTGCGCTTGTGCGGGAACTGCTCTGGGTCGTGGTGGTCGTTGGTGGCATTGCCCTTGCCCTCTTCCTCGTCTCCGGGACCTGGCCAGCGGTCGTTACGATTGAATCCCAGAGTATGGACCCCCACATGAAGGTCGGGGACCTCGTCTTTGTTGTCACTGCAGATCGGTTCGGCCCGTTGCAGACACTGACTGACGGAAAAGTCTCCGGGTACCGGAAGTTCGAGGAATATGGGGATGTGGTCATCTACCGCCCGAATGGTGGCGCGGACGTCCATCCGATCATTCATCGGGCGATGAGCTATGTGCAGGCCGGAGAGACCCTCCCCGCAGACCTGCCAGGCGTGAAAGGAAACTTTACCAGCCCCTCGGAGGGGTATATCACGAAAGGGGATAATAACGCGGCAATCGACCAGATCGGCCCGGGTCTGACCCATTACGGGAAGATTCAACCGGTCAAAAAGGAATGGCTTGTAGGAAAAGCCATCTTCTCTGTCCCGCTCTTCGGGTACCTCCCCCTCAACATCCTCCCCGTGGCATTGATTCTCATTGCGATCATGGTTATCCATGAGATCTGGCTTGCACGGAAGCATGAGCAGGCAGGACGCGCGAAGAGTGGAAAAAAAGGCCGGAAAAGCGGAAAATCCTGAATTAAAGGGGAAAATGGATATATCAGCCCTCCTCTCCGACACCCTCGCAGGCCACAGGCTCACTTGCAGCGAGGGAGAAGTCCTCCTCTCCCTGCAGGGGAGGGACCTGCTCAAAGTCATCTCTGCTGCAGACGAGGCCAGGGAGATGTGTGTAGGCGATACTATCACCTATGTCTGTAACCAGAATATCCACCTGACAAACATCTGCAAGAACCTCTGTGGCTTCTGCGGCTTCGGGAGGAGAAAAGAGGACCCGGGTGCGTATTGCGACGACCGGGAGACGATTGTCAGGAAAGCCAGCCAGGCCCTGTCCCGCCGTGTTACGGAGATCTGCCTTCTCTCCGGTGTACACCCCGATTTTCATACTGATACCTATACAGATATCATCTCCTGGACCCGGGACGCCGCACCGGGGGTCCACCTCCATGCATTCAGTCCCGACGAGGTTGCCCACGCATCGGCCCGCAGTGGTATCTCCACCCGGGAGGTGCTGATGAAGATGCGGAAGGCGGGGCTCTCCTCGCTCCAGGGGACTGCGGCCGAGATCCTCGTCGACTCCGTCCGCGAGGTCATCTGCCCCCGCAAGATCCGGACCGCTGAGTGGGTGCGGATCATCCGGGAGGCGCATGCGCTCGGGATACAGACAACTGCGACAATCATGTACGGGTCCTGTGAAACAGCTGCGGATAGAATTGCTCACCTCGGAGTCCTCCGGGATATTCAGGATGAGACCGGCGGCTTCACCGAGCTCGTCCCTCTCCCCTATGTCTACCAGCAGACGCCCCTCTTCCTCTCCGGGAAGAGCCGGCCTGGTCCCACGGGACGGGAAGATCTCCTCCTCCATGCGGTCTCCCGTCTCTTCCTCGATAACTTCCGGAATATCCAGGTCTCCTGGGGCAAGCTGGGACTGAAGATGGGCCAGATGGCGCTCATGGCCGGGGCGAATGACCTCTCGGGGACGATGTTCACCGATGACGTAACGGCTGATGCGGGCTCCGGGAGCGAGGGTTACTTCGACCCCTCCCTGATGGCCTGCATGGCAGCTGACCTGGGCCGGCCCCTGCGTCAGCGGTCCACCCTCTATGAATTGATCTGACACCGGCCTGTTCGTTGATAACCCCTGAACACCATAAGGGAGATCTCCCACCAGGATACTCTCCCCCCCTCACTATGGGGTATCATCCGGCCCTTCGTCATCAGCATCGTGGTATGACCAGGCATTCCCGTATCGCCCTGCCGGGGTAGTCTCCTCCCACCATTCCCGTGCCTGTCCCACCGTATACGCCACCCGTGTCCGGTGCAGATCATATGCAGCAGGAGACAGGGCTTCACGCCCCTTGTGTATCGCCCGTGCCTCGATGTTCCCCTGCTATCCGGTTGGTTTATCCGGGAGGAGTAATCCCTTCCCGCGTTACCAGGCCCTGCCTCTTTCATCGTGGCCCAGGTGTCCCGGAGCCAGGAGCTCACGAAAGTAGGTCAGCAGCCTCCTTTCCCGTCATTCCTTCCTGGACACCGCGGGCCCGTGCAGCATCGTTCGCCTCTTTGACAATCCCTTCAAAGAGCTCCGGGATAGAGCCGATGGAAGGCCCGCGCGAGGGACGGACCTTTGCGGCAGGGTACCCGAATCCATTCAGGGCAGCTACATCAAAGGCCCCGCAGCCGACCATTCCACGCGCGGCCACCACTGCAACGAGCTTTACTGGGCCGGCCGTGATGACATAGCCGGAAGCATCGCCCCTGGCGAGGCGGACTGTTGTCTTCTCGTCCATGCTGATCGCATGGAACGTGGGCGCGGCACTCCTATGAACCATCCTGCTATCAAGTCCCCCAGGCAGGTTCCGCCATACCCGGCTGGCACCACGCCGGGACGATGCAGGGGGTGGTGCAGGGAAATCCGATGATGGCCCGCTCCGGAGTATTTTTCTCCTCGGCATGCAAGTCCCGTGGTATGGCATGTCACACAGTGACATGGGGGGTACCGGTATGAGCGGGGATATACGGGTACGTGCACTCCTTTCCAGTGCCCTCGGCGGCGTCCGCCTCACCGAGGAGGATGCGGCATACCTCCTGGATGTCAGGGACCGTGATGTCTGGAAGATCGCAGAAGCGGCGGATCAGAAGAGGGCCGACGTCGCGGGTGATTTCATCAGTTACGTCCGCAACCAGAACATCAATGTGACGAATATCTGCATCAATTCCTGTGGTTTCTGTGGCTTCTCCCGAAAAGCAGGTGCTCCGGACGCATACTTCTTCGGGGAGGAGGAGCTGCGGGAAAAAGTCAGGCTCGCTTGCGAGCGGCAGGTGACCGAGATCTGCTCGGTGAGCGGTCTCCACCCTGATTTCGATGCCGGGAGTTACACCTCTCTTATCCGCCTCTTCCGGCAGGAGGCTCCCGGTATACATATCCATGCCGGGAACCCGATGGAAGTCGCATATGGAGCGAGACGTTCTGGCATCTCCACGCGCGAGGCGCTCACCGGACTGCGGGAGGCCGGTCTCGGATCGCTCTGCGGCACCGCGGCCGAAGTCCTCGTGGACCAGGTGCGGGCGCGCATCTGCCCGGGAAAGATCAGGACCGGCGAGTGGATCCGGATCATCCGGGAAGCGCACGGCCTGGGCATCCCGACAACCGCGACTATCCTCTACGGGGTCGGGGAGTCTGTACAGGACCGGGCACGCCATCTTGCTATCCTCCGTGATATCCAGGATGACACTGGTGGTTTCACGGAGTTCGTACCTCTTTCCTTTATCCACCAGAGGACACCCCTTTTCCAGCAGGGAGAGGCACCGGCCGGGGCTACCGGGCGGGAAGACCTGCTGTTGTACGCGGTCTCCCGGCTCTTCCTCGATAATATACGGAATATCCAGGCATCCTGGGTGAAGATGGGGACACGAGGGGCACAGGTTGCCCTCGCCGCCGGGGCGAATGACCTTGGCGGTACACTCTTCGAGGAACGGATCTCGCGGGACGCAGGAGCTGATAACACCAGTTACCTTGCCCCCGCAGAGATGGCACGGATCGCGACTGACCTCGGTAGGCCGTTACGCCAGAGGACGACGCTGTACGCATTGGTGTAACCGGGCACACCACGGGAAAAGATGACTGGAAGGGAAGATCCGGCACTGGGAACAGTCCATGGCCCATAATCGGGCTATTCGGGCGGTCAGCAGGGGATCCTGACTGAAAATAACCTGTATAGATGTATAGCTCCCGCTGTTTTCCAGGGAGAGTGAATCGAGGTTGTACTCTCCATATCATTTATGTCCCAGAACCCCGGTCTGTCCCAGAACCACCGCCGGGGCCGTACTTCCGGGGCGATAACGTGTCCCGGATTGAAGGATACCGGGGTAGGCAAAGCATATAACGCCCCTCCGGTTCATCGGTCTTCCGCGCACCAGGTGGAGAAGAGCCGGATTGATGCACCGGGAGCCAGGAAAGATGGTACGAATCGCCCGGCCCTGCGAAGAACGACACGCTGGGCCCCTGAAGGAGGGGAGAATACTATACCCGCGTATTACCCGGGCGTGTTCGGGTGATAACGACTGTGTGAATCCCAGGTATCCAGGATTGCCTGGGGATCTCTTCTTTTCACAGGCATTGGGAAAAAGGGGGAAACGGGAGCCCCGTGGGCTTTACCGCGGGCCAATCCATGATCAGTCTGCCGGCTGTATCAGGGAGATGATGCGATCAGCCAGCTTCTGGGCAGTCGCAACGGCCTCCCGGTCTTTCAGGACCGAACCGGGTGCATATCCCTTCCCTGCCACGTCGCCGAGGGCGGAGAACTCGTGCGTGTTGAGGAATGCTTCCAGGGTCTCAAGGGTCCGTCTTGAACCGCTGTCCGCACAGACCGCGACCGCGACGGCCTTCCTGCCCGCGAGTTTCCTGTCATGGTACAGGCAGTATGTCCGGTCTATGAAGTTCTTCAGGTGACCGCACACGTCGTAATAGTAGGTGGGGCTCCCTATTACGAGGACCTCGCAGGCGAGGATAGCATTCGCCACCTCGTCCCAGTCGTCGTTCCTGATGACACACCACTTCTCCTTCTTGCACTCCTCGCACCCAAGGCACGGCCGGATGGTCTTCCCGGCCAGGGAGATGAACTCGGTCTCGATCCCCGCGTCGCGGCAGCGGGAGAGGATCACATTTACGAGGGCGGCGGTGTTGCCCTCACGTCGCGCGCTCCCTGATATCCCCAGCACCTTCATAGGAATTCTCTTCCCCTTCAGATGGTTTGAGTGTTGTGGATTGACCAAACTGCGAGGTTGGACTCCTTCATAACACGTTTGACCTCCAGGCAAGGATGTTCCCGGAAAAAGAAGAGGTGCGAGAGGCAGTGGCAGTCCGAGCACCCAAACCCGCTGACCGGTGTGCCCGATGCGCAGAGTCCGCGGGCAACCATGCATTCGAGGGGCAGGGGTGTGGTTGCACAGAGAACTGCAGTGAGATGGAAGTGGGGGTCCGTAAGGAGATAATCAATGTGCCAGTGCGGCTTTCCCCCCCTCCCGTTTGCGACCCTGATATGTCGGGTTGCCCGCGAGAGACCGCCGGGACCGAGTGCCGACCCGCAGTAGACGTGCCAGCCGTGGGGGAACGAGATCATGCCAAGGGCACCTATCACGACCTGGCAGGCGCGGTTTTGAAATACAAGAGCGTATACGCCTTTATCCATATCCTGAGTCAAAGAACCGGAGGGACGCTGCAATGTGCCGGTGCGCCCCCTCAAGGACCGGCATCTCGTGGCCGGGATAGAGTCTCTCTACCGGGAGTGCCGCGAGACGTGCAAGCGAGGCGCGGAGTGCACTGCCACTCCCTCCCGGAAAATCAGTCCGTCCGAATGAGCCGTTGGGGAAGACGGTGTCTCCTGAGAGGAGTACCCTCTCGTCCGGGTCCCAGAGGCAGATGCTCCCCGGTGTATGGCCCGGGGTATGCAGGACGGTGAAGGGGCCAACCCGGTCTCCCTCGTGAAGGAGGCGGGATGGGACGACACCAGGTGAGCGGGCGCCGAAGTGGAACGAGAGATTCCTCGCCTCGTCGGAGAGGCCTGGCGCATCCAGCTCATGGATAGAGACCTCGGCCCCGGTCATGTGCAGTAACTCCGGGAGGTGGACAGTGTGGTCATAGTGGCAGTGGGTAAGGACGATCGTCCGGATCCCGGTGGCCTGGGACCTCATGGCCATGGGAAGTGCCCCTGCGTCTACCAGTATATCGCCCACACGGTAGGTATTGGCATACATAGCCTGGGGCGCGATCCACTGGACTGGCATGAGAGAATATTATGGTGCAGCTCCAAATGTCTCTTATGCACACCCTGTTCCGGGATTGTCTCACTGGTATCCCTGATGCGGTCACGCACGCTGCCAGGGAGGAGGGGATCCCACCCCGGGACCTCGCCCATGCCATCACCGGGGGAAAGGTGGTGATCCCTGCAAATCCCCGCCGCGAGCACCGTGCGGTTGCTATCGGCGAGGGATGCCGTATCAAGGTGAACGTGAATGTCGGGACCTCGGGGGTCAGATGTGACCCTGCCTTCGAGGTGGAGAAGGCCCGCGCAGCCCTTACAAACGGCGCGGATACCCTGATGGACCTCTCAACCGGTGGCGACCTCCGCGAGATGCGGCGCAGTATCCTTGCATTCGACGTCCCGGTAGGGACGGTCCCGGTCTATGAGGCAGTCCGTCGGGCAGGCAACGCCCTTGACCTCGGTTCTGACCTCCTCTTTCGTGTCATCAGGGAGCACTGCGCGGACGGTGTTGACTTCCTCACGCTCCACTGCGGGGTGAACCGGGCGGCAGTGGAAGCGCTCCGTGCTGACCCGCGGGTCCTTGGGGTGGTGAGCCGCGGCGGCTCCTTCCATGCAGCGCGGATCCTTGCAACAGGGGAGGAAAATCCCCTGTTTGCCGAGTTTGATTACCTTCTCGAGATCCTGTCGGAGTTCGATGTCGTCGCGAGCCTCGGGGATGGGATGCGCCCCGGAAGCCTGGTGGACGCGCCGCGAAGGGCAAAGACCGTGGAGTACCTCACCCTCGGGGACTGCGCCCGGCGCGCACAGGAAGCGGGCGTACAGAGGATGGTGGAAGGCCCTGGGCACATTCCCCTGGACGCGATCCCCCACAACGTGCGGGTCATCCGCGAACTGACCGACGACGCACCGCTCTACCTGCTCGGGCCCCTCGTCACCGACATCGCTCCGGGGTATGACCACGTGACCGGTGCAATTGGTGGGGCCGTCGCGGCAATGCATGGCGCCGACTTTCTCTGCATGGTAAGCCCTGCCGAGCACCTTGCCCTCCCCTCGGTCAATGATATCATCGAGGGAACGAGGGTGGCACGGATCGCTGCCCATGTCGGCGACACGGTCCGGAAACATGCCGGTCACTACCTCGCGCGCGATGCGCGGATGGCGGATGCCCGGAGGCGGCTCGACTGGGATGAGCAATTTTCCCTCTCGCTCTTCGGCGAGAATGCAAAGGTCATTCACGAAAGGGATGGGCCTACCGAGACCTGCTCGATGTGCGGGGACCTCTGTGCCCTCACCCTTCTCCGCGATCTTCTCGACAGGAAACAACCCTGATTTGAAGATCTCCCGGTTATCGCCGGGCTCTGAAGGGGACCTGCACCCTGCCATGGCCCGGCTGAGTCAAGTGATGGTACGGGGAGCGACCGACCCGGGAGGCAGGACCTGGTGGACCTGAGAATTGTATCATCGGCTGTCCCCCCGCCGCGATGAACTGACCCTGCGTGTTCTTTACCGTTTCGTATCGGATACGCGGGCGGTATTATTGGCCAGCCTTCAGGATCCGCGCGGCGAGGTGCGCCGCATTCTCTCCGTTATCAATCCCGACACAGGCGACCGGGACCCCTTTGGGCATCTGGGCGATGGAGAGGAGTGCGTCAAGCCCCATCAGCCCTGCACTCACCGGGACACCGATAACAGGCTTCATGGTCTTCGATGCGATAACGCCCGGCAGTGCTGCGGAAAGACCCGCGATCGCGATGAAAACCCTGCAATCAGCGGTCTTCACGAAGGTATCCAGGCGATCGGGTTCACGGTGGGCTGAGATGACCTCGATACTGTACGAAAGCCCGTGCATAGTGAGGACTTTAGCAGCCCGCTCGGCAATGGCCGAATCAGACATGGAACCAGTGACGATACAGACGTCAGGCATCGGAATACCAGCTATCCAAACCTATATTTTGGTTTTCTCTATAAATACTGGGCAGATCTCTATGGAGAACGAGTCACTACTGATGCTTCCGGGGCCCGTGCCGATGCCCGAACGGGTCCGTTACGCGATGGTGCGGCAGGCAATAAACCACCGCGGGAGCGAGTTCGGGGGTATCTACGCGGACTGTGTCCGGGTCATGAAAACTGCCTTCGGGACGAAGAATGACCTCTTTGTGATCAGTGGCTCAGGAACCGCCGCTATGGAGGCTGCGGTTGCCAACTTCGGGAGGGACACAACCATCGCCTCGCTTGTGAATGGCAAGTTCGGCGAGAGGCTTGGGAAGATTGCCGCACGATACGGGAAGGCAGTAATCCTCGAGTCAGAGTGGGGCACTCCCCTTGACCTTGCCGGGCTCGAGCAGGCACTTGAAGAGGGGGCAGGGATGGTCACTCTCGTCCACAACGAAACCTCGGCAGCGATCCTCAATCCTGCTGCGGAAGTTGGCCGCCTTGCAAGGAAACATGATGCATTATTCGTGATGGACGGGATCACCTCCATCGGGGGGGACATAGTCGAGGCCGACAAATGGGGCGTGGATATTGCGGTAGTCGGCTCGCAGAAATGCTTTGCGGCACCCGCCGGGCTCTCTGCCATCTCGGTCAGCCCGCGTGCCTGGGAGCGGCTCTCGAAACCGGCACCCTTTTACCTTGACCTTGCGGCATACCGGAAGAGTGCAGGCAACACCCCCATGGAGACCCCCTATACACCGGCCGTCCCAGTTTTCCTGGCACTCAGGGAGGCGTGCCTGATCGTCGAGGAAGAGGGCCTTCCCGCCAGGATTGCCCGGCATCACCGGATGGCAGACGCCGTGCGGGCTGCCGTGAAGGCGTGGGGACTCTCGCTCTTCCCGAAGACCGACGCGCTCCATGCTTACTCGAATACTGCAACTGCCATCAGCCTCCCGGGAGGCGTGAAAGACAGCGAGCTAAGGGGCAGGATCAAGAAGATGGGAATAGAGATCGCCGGCGGGCAGGACCACCTCAAAGGGAAGATAATCCGGATTGGAACGATGGGTGCGGTCTCTTCCCCTGAGATCCTCGCAACGCTCTCTGCACTCCAGTGCACGCTGAATGCCCTCGGTGGAGATGTCGGGAACGACGGTATTGCGGCAGCGTACGAGGTGCTTTCCCGGGGGACCACATGAAGGTCGGAGTCGCAGACACTACCTTTTCACGGGTCAACATGGGGAGATACGCCATCGAGGAACTCAAGACCCACGCCAGTGTCGCGATCGAGAGAGTCACTGTTCCGGGGATAAAGGACCTGCCCGTCGCGTGCAAGAAGCTGATCGAGGAGAAACGCTGCGATATCGTGATGGCGCTCGGGATGCCGGGGGGCAAGGACAAGGACCGGATGTGTGCACACGAGGCTTCGCAGGGCCTCATCCTTGCGCAGCTGATGACGAATACCCACATCGTCGAGGTGTTCGTCCACGAGGACGAGGCAGGGAACGACGCGGAACTGGCCTGGCTTGCCGAGCAGAGGACCAGGGAACATGCCCGCAATGCCGTGAAGATGGTGCTCCACCCGAACGTGCTCGAGAGAGAGGCAGGGACCGGCCAGCGGCAGGGCTTTGCCGACGCCGGCCCCGCGAGGCCATGACCCCGGATGGCAATCGTTTTTTGTCCAAACGGTGTGAACTCTACTGGATAGGCCCCATGAAGGGGAAGGACAAGGGAGATTATGTCAGTACGACTCGGTTTTGTCGTCTCGGAGTTTAACCGGGACATCACCTACATGATGGAGATCGAGGCACGGGAGCATGCCGCGTTCCTCGGTGCAGAGGTCACCGATGTGCTTTACGTGCCTGGTGCCTATGACATGCCTCTTGCGATCAAGAAACTCCTGAAGAACGGTGACATCGATGCGGTCGTCACCATCGGGTGCGTGATCGAGGGTGCGACCCAGCATGACGAGATCGTCGTCCAGCATGCGGCACGCAAAATCATTGACCTCAGCCTGGAGTTCGAAAAGCCGGTCACGTTGGGAATATCGGGCCCTGGCATGACACGCCTCGAGGCAACCGAGCGCGTGGACTATGCACGGCGTGCCGTTGAATCGGCGGTCAAGCTAGTGAAGCGGTTGGCATGAGGGCACTCTCGGCGAAGATAGCAGCCATCGCTCCATCAGCAACCATCCAGATCACCGAGGAAGCCCGCCAGATGGGGCGCCAGGGCATCGACGTCATCAGCCTCTCGATAGGGGAGCCGGACTTTGATACGCCTGCCCATATCAAGGAGGCCTGCATCGAAGCGCTCCGGCGTGGTGAGACCCATTACGCCCCGAGCAACGGTATCCCGGAGTTTACCGCAGCGATAGCAGAAAAAACCACCCACGATAACGGCTTCTCCTGCCGCCCGGAGGAGGTTATCGTCACCTGTGGTGCGAAGGACGCAATTTACGAGGCAATGGAAGCGGTCCTCAACCCCGGCGACGAGGTGGTGATCCTCGACCCGGCATGGGTCTCGTACGAACCCTGTGTCCAGCTCGCCGGTGGTATCCCGGTTCATCACCCTCTCGACCCGGTGACCTTCCAGCCAGGGGATACCCTCGACGAAGCGATCACAGCCCGGACCCGGATGGTGGTGGTGAACACCCCTTCAAATCCTTCTGGAGCGGTCCTCTCCCGTGAATCACTCCGGCAGATCGCCGATATCTGTACTGATCACGACCTCATTGCCCTCTCTGACGAGATCTACGAGAAACTCATCTACACCGGCCCGCATACTGCGCTTGCATCCCTCGGTGATATGGCAGAGCGGACCATCACGGTGAATGGTCTCTCAAAGTCCTATGCCATGACCGGGTGGCGCCTTGGGTGGGCATGCGCTCCTCTCCCGGTTATCAAGGCAATGTCGAAAGTCCAGCAGCATACCATCAGCCATCCCACCACGTTTGCGATGTGGGGGGGTGTCGCCGCGCTCACCGGTGACCAGTCCTGCGTTGAGTCGATGCGGCAGGAGTTCTCACGCCGCCGCGACTTTATCACCCGGGCGCTCCGGCGTGAGGGGTGTTCAATGGCCCCTGCGGATGGTGCATTTTATGTGTATGTCCGGGTGGAAGGGGATGATATAGAAATTGCCCGGCGGTGGCTTCACGAGGGGCGGGTCGCTGTCACACCCGGGAGTGCCTTCCACCAGCCGGGATGGGAACGAATCTCGTATGCCACGTCGATGGACCGACTTGCCGAGGCGGTGGAACGGATCCGTCCCCTCCTCTCCTAAGGGCTATAATGCCAACCGCCCTGCGTCAACGACTCATTTTGCACTCGGCGTACGGGGGGTCCACGGTGTCCTGTGGTGGCGTGGGTCCGTCTCCCCCTCTCTTCACGGTCATAACGCCCATTGCCCTTCATGAACGACCATTCACGCATCCGGCTGACGAGCGGTCAGCGGTGTCCTTCGGTAGAGTGGCTAACATATCCTGTAGTATCCGCTCTGCAGGTGCATTTTCAGCTGGGCTGCCATGTCCCCATCCGGCAGCCTGGACGCCCCCCGCTCCCCTGGCCCCGGATTATCTCATCCCTTCTACGGCATTTTCGCCTGGTTGTGCCCCTTCTTCCTGGGATCTCCATCGAAAAAGGTATGGACCCGTATGGCTGCGGGACGAACGCCATCCTGGCAGGGTGGGACATGCTGATCCGTGATGTCAGGCATCTCCACCACCGGCGTGTCCTTGACGGGTCATTTGTTGACGAGCTGCTTCATCCAGAAATAACCCCTGGTACACCTCGGATAAGCTATAGTATTGCCCATGCCCGGGTACTCCCCGGGGAGTCGACTCTCCCACACAGGTTCCTGCAGTCGACGGAGGTATATTTCGTCCTGGAAGGGTCTGGACTGGTTCACATCGGTGATGAGTCTGCCATTCTCTCTCCTGGGCAGGCAGTATGTATCCCTCCCGGCAGTACCCAGTGGGTAGAAAACACCGGAGACGGGGAGCTGGTGTTCCTGGCGATTGTAGATCCACCCTGGACCCCCGGGGGTGAGGAGACGGTCCGGCCTGGCCGACAAACGGATGGACGGGATGCCCTGCAGTGCGAACGGCCTCGTGAACAGGCACCATGAGCCCATATCCTTATTGCATACCGGTGGGCAGAAACGGTATGGAGTGATCGGCAGGGGCCGTTCAGCAGGGACCTGTTGACCTGTCACGGGTCCGGCGGAGCGCAGACCTGGCCGGGGATTTGCCCCGGCCTCCCGTGAGACCAGGAGTCCTGATGAGAGAGAACAGAACGAACCGGGGTATGGTGGTTTTCCTGCTCGTTGTCAGTATCGTCAGCCTGGCACTTGCAGGAGTGACATTCTGGGTAGTAAACGAACTCCGATCAGTCGACCACGAGACGGTCTACCAGGTCTCGACCATTGATGCCCTGATGATGAAGGCCTACACTGGCGTGGTCCCGGTCTCCAAGCTTCTTTCGCACGGGGACATTGGGATCGGGACATTCGATGGGATCGACGGAGAGCTAATAATACTCGATGGGCGCTGTTACCAGGCAAGGACCGATGGGAACCTCTACCCTGTTCCCCCGGATGCAATGGTTCCTTACGCAGATGTGACGTTCTTTGAACCAGACCTCGTCTTTACCATCGGCCCGACAGATAATATCGGTGCCATGTCAGGCGAGATAGACCATAATCTCCCGTCGCCAAACCTGTTCTACGCGATCCGGGCGGACGGTTCGTTCCCCATCGTGAAATTCCGGAGCATCCCAAGGCAGGAGGCGCCGTACAACAAGACGCTTGCCGAGGCAGCAGGAGAACAGGCGGTCCACGAGCTGCAGAATGTCAGCGGCACGCTCATCGGCTTCTACTCACCGCCCTATGTGCAGGGGATTGGCATCCCTGGTTTCCATTTCCACTTCGTTACCGGAGACCGCAGGATGGGTGGCCATGTCCTTGACCTGGTGACAGGACCGGCTACGAAGGTCAAGGCGGACATCACGCCAGGGTTCACGATGGAACTTCCCCTCGCAGGGGAATTTATCGTTGCACCTCTCGGAACGGACCTTTCATCAGATATTGCCAGAGTCGAACGATAACACGCACCGGCCCCCCTCCGGTCTCCTGGGAGTCATGAATGAGTCCATCTCCACGGGACCGAAAGCTATTTTGAGTTTCAGCGGAGACGGGCTTCCAGGAGAAAATGCAGCCACTCCGCGATAAAATGCCGGCGAGAGAGTGATTTAAGCTCTAAAAAGAGATCCTGGTCCTTTCAGGAGGTATTCTTCTTTGCCGGCCCTCGTTCCGGTAGTGACCTGCAGGGAGAGGTCATCGGCCATGATAACTATCTACCGTTCCACCGAGGGTGGCCTTCAGAAGGAGTCATCGTACAGGAGCGGCTGCTGGGTAAATGTTATCGCGCCGACCCCGGAGGAGTTACATGACCTTTCGTCCCGTTTTGATATCCCCCTTGATTTCCTCACCGATCCCCTCGATGTATACGAACGGGCACGGATGGAACGGGAAGAAGGTACAACCCTGATCGTCCTCCGGACTTGCTGGAAAGACCTGAATGCGAAAGAAATACCTTATAAAACTCTCCCGATCGGTGTCATCCTGACCCACGAGATGGTGATAACCGTCTGCCTGATGGAAACAGAGGTCATCCGGGACTGTATTGACGGCAGGGTGAAAGGGTTCTCAACAGATCAGACCACGCGGTTCGTCCTCCTCCTCTTCATGCGCAGTGCTCTCCTGTTCCATGCTTACTTACGGGACCTCAACCGTGAGACAAACAAGGTAGAGAAGCACCTCCACCAGGCGCTCCGGAACGAGGAGCTCATCCAGCTGATGTACTACGAAAAGAGCCTGGTCTTCTTCACTACATCCCTTCGGGCCAATGCCCTGATGCTCGAGAAGTTCCACAGCCAGGAGTGTCTCCGGATGACCCCGGACGAACGGGACCTCCTCGATGACCTGATCGTAGAGAACCGCCAGGCTATCGATATGGCAAATATCTACAGCAGCATCCTCTCTGACATGATGGATGCCTTCGCATCGGTCATCTCGAACAACCTCAATGTCGTGATGAAACTCCTCACGACCGTCACCCTTGTCCTGATGATTCCAAACCTTGTGGCGAGTTTTTATGGAATGAATGTTGAGCTTCCCTACCAGCACACCCCGCAGGCCTTCCTGATGGTCATTGGATTCTCGATTATAACTGCATCGATCTGCATCGTGGTCTTCTGGAGAAAGGAGTTCTTCTAATACGTATTTTGGTAAAAATAGCAGCCAGGTGGCGTGATTTCAATATTTCGGCTGGTTTTTCTGGGATATTCCTAAATAGCATCTCAACACACACGTATAAGAGTGAAGTCCATGTCAGCCCAGATATCGGATCTACTCCTCTCTCCGGAGACGTTCTTTCAGGATCTCTTTGCAGAGGAGGTATCTCTCCGAATCCCGGCCCTCATCATCCTGGTAGCGGCTGCGATCGGAGCGGTGAATGCATACCTGGTCAGTACGGTTACCGGCGCCGTGATGGCACAGGCGATGCCCGGGTTCGGCTCCCTTATGCTCTTGATTGGATCAGTCATGGCATTCATCGGGGCATTCATCATGTGGGCAATTGTTGCAGGGATCTTCCATGCCATCTCGATGGCATTTAAGGGTGCCGGTGAGTTCCGAAGGACCCTGGCAGCTGTTGGATGGGGGTATATACCGCGCGCGTTCGCGTCGGTCATCTCACTCGCCATCTCGCTCACCTACCTCCCACTTATCAGGGTCCCGACATTTCGTGCTACCCAGGACCCTTCCGCCATCGCTGCGGCGATACAGCAGGTGATGACCCAGCCGGCGATGAAGGAAATGATGGTCATGACCACCGTCGTCGGGATCATCTTCATGATATGGGCTGCATGGATCTGGATCCCGGGAGTGCGGCATGCCAGGGCTCTCTCCCGAAAGAACGCGATGATAACCGTTCTCGTCCCGGTGATCCTGTACTGTGCATACTCCCTGTACACGGTTATATCCGGGTTTCTCCTCTTCGGGGGAGCCTGAAATGCATCCAGGGGCGTCCGGTCCCCGCGGAGCCCGGGTAATACTCCTCCTCCTCATTCTTGTGCCCCTTGCAGGGGTATGCACGGGTGATACCGAGTCCCAGCTTGCCGCTTCGCAGGTATCGGTGAGCGCCGTGGTGCTTGATCCCGGGATCTTCATGTCTGGTGAGACCGGGACGATCCTGATCACCCTCGCGAACTCGGGTACGCAGAGTGTCCCTATTCGAAGGGCAGATATCGAAGATAACTCCATAAAACCAAAAACGAACCTCTATAATTCAATAATATACTTGGGCCCGGGGACCGCGATGAACTTTTCCTACACCGTGGAGGCAGACGCCCCTCCCGGCATCTATTACCCGGTATTCTCGGTCGGATTTCGGGATGCAGGGTTCCTGCGCTACCCGATAAAGGTCGAGGTAGAGAACTCGCTCCCGGCGGTGACCGTGAAGGGGAAGCCGGACTCGTTCCCGGTTGGAAAGAAGGAAGATATCCGGATCGAGGTCGCGAACCCCCGCGACAACCCGGTTGGAAGCGTGGTGATCACACCAGTCTGCTCCAATGTCATTGTCACACCCCAGCAGGCCTTCATCGGTACCCTCCAGCCAGACCAGGCAAGCGAGGCAGTATTCTCGGTGACCCCGGGGGAAGATGCCAGCCTGTCGTTCCTGGTGACCTTCAAGAATGGTGTCAATGCCCATGAGGTCAACCTGCCTCTCCCCCTCTCCCTTGGGGAGAGCAAGCGACGGGCAGAGCCCGTCACCTCAAATATCAAGATCGATTCTGACAAAGATCCCCTGCACATCACCGGAGACATGACCAATGCAGGGCTTGAGGTGGCGAATGCAGTCGTCGTCACGACCGGCGAGCCGGCAGTCCCCCGTGATCCGTACCGAAGCTACGTCGTGGGTGCCCTGAAGCCGGATGACATCGCCGCGTTTGAAGTGACCTTCTCTGCAGAAAATACCACCGAGATCCCCCTCATCGTCTCCTATAAGGATGGGGATGGGAACGTCTACACGACCCGCACGATGGTGGATATCGGTGAGGATAATCCTGGCAAGGCAGAGGCCAGGAGCGAGTTTCCGACGGCAATGGTCTCCCTGATCGTGATAGCCTGTGCGACGGTGGTGGGCGCAGTCCTCTTCCTCTCGTGGCGCCGCAGGAAAACAGAGCCCCTTCCGTGAACGGACATCTCCATGAACGGAGACGAGGCATTCATCCGGTTCCGCGGCGTTAAGAAGGTATATCCTCTCCGCGGAGGAGACGTGACCGCTCTCGATGGTATCGATCTCGATATTGCCAGGGGAGAGTTCATAGCCATCATGGGCCCGTCCGGGTCCGGGAAGTCAACGCTCCTCAACCTCCTCGGCTGCCTTGATACCCCCACGGCAGGGGAGCTCGTCATCGCGGGTCGGGCGGTCGGCGGGCTCTCGGATGACGAACTGACCGATCTCCGCCGCGATACGATCGGCTTCATCTTCCAGCAGTTCAACCTCCTCCCACTCCTTGACGTGGTCGAAAACGTCAAGTTTCCGATGATCCTCCGGGCCGGGAAGAAGAACGGGCTCACTCCGCGTGCCCGGAGCGTGATCGCGGCGATGCAACTCGATGATTCGCTCCTTACGCACAAGCCGTCAGAACTCTCGGGTGGCCAGCAGCAGCGCGTCGCTATCGCCCGGGCCCTTGCGAATGACCCCGGGATCCTCCTTGCAGACGAGCCGACCGGGAACCTGGACAGCCGGACGGGAACTGGGATCATGGATCTCCTCGCAGAGATGAACCGTCACGGGAAGACGATCATCATGGTCACGCATGACCCGGGCGTTGCCAGCTATGCGAAGAGGATCATCACCCTTGTTGATGGGAGGATCCAGTGATATTTTTCGACTTCGCCCGGAGGAACGTCCGGCTCCACTGGCTCCGCTCGCTACTTGCCATCCTCGGTGTCATCATCGGGGTTGCCTCGATCACCTCGATGGGAATCCTTGGGAACGGAATCGTGCTCTTCGTCTCCGAGAACCTGAATGTCATCGGGGACACGGTGATGGTATACCCCGCTTCTGGCGGGGGGTTCCTGCAGGGGAGCCAGGACTATGTGATCACAGACCGGCAGCTCAGTACCATAACCAGGACCGCCGGGTCCAACCCGGTCATCCCGGTCTACTCAGCCGGTGCGAAGTTCCGGATCGGGACTGAGAACGTCTCCACGACCATCTACGGCCTTGACCCTGCCAACATCCCGAAGATCCTCGGGATCGCCGAAGGCGCGTTTGTGAGGGCTCCGGGGAGCTGCATGGTCGGCAAGAAGTTCGCCGAAGAGCATAAGCTTCGTCCCGGGAGCCGCCTCCGGTTCGCAGACAGTGGTGAACAGCTGCAGATCACCGGGATTCTTTCTGAACGGGGGTCCGGCATCGGGATATCTCCCGATTACGCCGTCATCGTCCCGGAGCGCTGGTATTCCCAGACCTACAACGTGGACCGGTATGACTATGTCATCATTAAGATGAATGACATCCGGGATATCGATGGGATGACCAGGATGCTCGACGAACGGCTGAATCGGCGTGAGACCGAGGTGATGGTCTTCAGCTCAAAGCAGTTCCTCGATGCCATCCAGACATCCTTCTCTACGATATCACTCTTCACCCAGGCTATCGGCGGCATCTCCCTCGTGGTCGCGGGTATCTCGATCCTGAACGTGATGATGATGGCGGTGACCGAGCGGATCCGTGAGATCGGGGTGATGCGGAGCCTCGGTGCCCGGCGTAGGGACATCCGGAAGATGTTCCTCTGCGAGGCATTGATCCTCGGGTTGATCGGGAGTGCGGTAGGGGGTGTCCTGGCGATAGGCGGGGGGGCGGTGGTCTCCCAGTTCATGCTGCAGAGCACGAAGTACGTCTTCGTCCCCTCGAGCCTGATGTACATCCCGTTCGGGATGAGTTACGGGATCGGGATCTGCCTCCTCTCTGGTCTCTACCCGGCCTGGAAGGCCTCCAGCCTGAATCCCATCGAGGCGCTCCGCCATGACTGAGCGCGGTCCTCCTGCCCGGTGCCCCCCGGCGATGGCAGATACCCTCGACTGGGCCGAGGTGTGGCGCTTCCGGATGGACCGCCACCTTGCCACCGAGAAGTTCGAGGACGGGTGCGGGATCTGGAAGGATAGGGAAGATGCCGAACGCTACGAGCGGCATGGGAGGACCGAGTACCGTGCCCGCGTCGAGGAGACCCTTGCAGCCCTGCCGACCGGCCGCGGGAGCGTGGTCCTGGATATCGGGTCAGGCCCGGGGACTCTTGCGCTCCCCCTCGCCAGGAAGGTGAAACGGGTCACGGCAGTTGAGCCTGCTGAAGGCATGGTCGAGGTCCTCCGGGCGCGTTCAGGTGAGGGAGGGCTCTCCAACCTCACCGTTGTCCCGAAACGGTGGGAGGAGGTTGATACCGGCAGGGATCTCGACGGACCCTATAGCCTTGTGGTCGCCTCGCTCTCCCTCTCGATGCCTGATATCCGGGAGGCGGTGAGGAAGATGGTATCGGTCTGTAATGGATCGGTTCACCTGACCTGGTTTGGGGACATGCCGCTCTGGGAGTCGCTGTATGGGGGTTTTTGGGAGGATATCCACGGGGTACCGTATTACCCGGGTCCCAAGGCAGACTGCCTGCTCCAGGTCCTCTTCCAGATGGGGATATTCCCTGATGTCCGCGTCTATCCGCTTGAGAAGACCTACCGGTTCGCCTCCCCGGCGGAGGCGGCAGTCTACTTCCGCCGCCGGTTTGGCCTTCCCCCGAATGCACCCCTGGAGGCTCTCCAGGACTACCTGGCCCGTGTCTTTCTCAGGGACGGGCCCGGAATCTCGCTCTCTCACACGTCCTGCTACCTCCACATCACCTGGGACGTAACGAGGGAGTACTGAAACGTCCGTGTACCTGTACCAAGAGCCAGGCGGCCGCTGGTGGAGGAGATGCGGGGCCGACGGCCTGTGCCATCCCGGTCCTCCCGGTGCCCCGTTACCGGTGGGGCTACGGCAAGAGGACACGTGAGCCAGGCCTGCCACGAAAAAAAGAGTTCCGCTGGATGATACTGTTTTGGATCACTCCCCGTTTATCAGAGACCACCTGTTTCGCCAGCACTTCCGTGCCGAGACGGTCAGTCACTCCCCGCTCATGAGGGAGCGACGATTCCGTCGACGTTGGTCCTGCCCATGTGTGCAGTCACTCCCCGTTCACAGGGAGAAACCCCGGGAGGCGTGGTTCGAAAGAACGATATCGCATGGGAAAATATGGCATCCGGTGGGAAGCCATCAGGTGTAATTCCGAAAGTCGCAGCCGGGACCGTGGAACACCTCTGGTTCGCCCTCACCAGGGATACGCCCGGAAGTGTGGTTCTGAAAGAACCCCGTACGCCTCCCCGGTAGTTTCAGGGGGCCGAAACATACCGCGTGGAGCTTCCTTCCCGCTCACCAGGCGAACTGGTGTTTCTTCGACCAGCTGTCGCCGTGACGGCCCAGGGATGCACCCCTGCAATCTCTCGCCATGCGGTGAACAGGGCGAAAACCGCGAAGGCACGATGTCTGCGCTGATGTAGCATCTTACCAGGCGAGGAAAAGGCTCTTTGACCGGCTGTAGGAACGCCAGGCATGCACCCCGTTCTCCCGTCCAATACCGCTGGCCCCGGTCCCCCCGAATGGGATCTCGGGTGGGATGGTGAGGTGGCGGTTCACCCAGACGACGCCGGCCCGGAGATCGGAGAAAGCCTTCCGTGCGGTCCCAAGGTCACGGGTCCACACCGAGGCCCCAAGGCCGAAACGGCTCCTGTTCGCCTCTGTAATCGCAGTATCGAGGTCGGGCACGGTCATCACCGGGAGGACCGGGCCGAAGACCTCCTCCGTGAGGAGAGGCGAACCGGGCGCGACGCTGGTTACGAGGGTTGGGAGGTAGAAATGGCCGGCCGCATATTCGTCACCCCCTGGAGCGACACCCCCGGCCACGATGTTCCCTTCTTCCTGCTCAACGGTCCTGCTGACCAGCCGGGAGATCGCGAGACGGTCCTCCGCCCGGTGGAGAGGCCCCATCCCCACGCCCGGGACGAGGCCGTTCCCGACCCGGATCCGACTCATCTCATCAGCGAGGAGGGCGGTGAACTCGGTAGCGACCGGTTCCTCGACGAAGACCCGCTTTATTGCGGTGCAGGTCTGGCCGGCATTGTAGAACCGTCCACGGACCGCCCCTCTCACGGCAGCCGGGAGGTCGGCATCCCGGCAGACGATCATCGGGTCGGAACCTCCCAGCTCGAGGACGACCTCGCAGAGGTGGCCGGCGGCGAGCTGCCGGACCCGCATGCCCGTCCGCTCGTTGCCGGTGAAGGATACCTTTGCCACTGCCGGATGCGAAACGAGGGCCTCACCCGTCACTTCACCGGTCCCAATGACAATCTGGAGGATCCCCTCTGGGAGACCAGCTTCGTGGAGGATCTCTGCGAGGGCGATCGTGGTGAGCGGGGTCGTCGATGATGGCTTGACGACGAGGGCGTTCCCGGCAAGGAGAGCCGGGCCGGCTTTCCACCCGAGGATGAGCACCGGCATGTTCCAGGGGATGACTGCTGCACAGACGCCGAGCGGTTCATAGGTTACCATTGCATCGGTTCCCAGCCCGGTTTGGTGTACCTCGCCATGGACCGAGGAGGCGAGGGAGGCATGGAACTCGAGGATATTTGCGAAGCCCCGGACTTCGTCGGTTGATTCAGCGAGTGGCTTGCCCTGCTCGCGGGTGAGGAGGGTCGCGAGCCCGACCATCTTTTCCCGAACAAGGGCAGCTCCCCTGAAGAGGACTCTGCCCCTCTCCCGGACTGGTTTTATCCCCCATGCCGCCTGCGCGTTCACCGCCGTCTCCACCGCGAGGGAGACCTCGTCCCGGTCCATCGCGGTGATACGACCGATCTCTTCCCCTGTCGCCGGGTTCCGGATGGTTATCCCCAGCCTATCCCGGACAGAGTCTCCGACCTTATCCCCGGTCTTCATACAGGAAGGTGTACGGGAAGCTATTTTCAAGTGCCTATCTCTGCGGGGTAGAAGCACCGGGGGTCATGCACTGGTAAGGAGTAACCACGAAAGTCAGCGAGCCGGATTCGTGAGGATGGTTGAACAGCCGCCAATCCTGAGACACGAGTGTCACGATTAAATTGTGATTCTGTTACTGATATCTCATAGGTCCTCACCCGCCGGATTATTGCCAGGGATCGCACATGTATATACACATGGGTGTTATCCATGAAGCAGAGATCCGTCATCATCGTCATCATTGTTCTCTTTGCCGCCGTTACCATCGGGGCGGTGATCTATTCCACAGTCGTGAACGGTGAGAAAGATGAGAGCCTTGTCAAGCAGGATATCGCGTTCATGATCCTCGACGAGAAGGGAGGAACGGAAGGTATACCGGACGCGTTCTACCCCGGGCAAAATGTGCCTCTCTACATCGGGATTGGAAACGGCTACCCCTCCCCGCAGGACCTGACTGCAGAGGTGATGCTGGTTAAAACCCTGGTCGATAAAAAAACCCGGCGGATAGATGTCCAGAACGGGAAAGTAATCCAGCAGTGCCCGGTTACCGTACCTCCTTTCAACCTGACGGTGAAAGAGGTACCGATCTCTATCGGGATGAATGATACCGGCTGGAACCAGGTACGGTTTATCTTGTACAGGGGAGCTGCCCCTGCACCTGATCTCGCGGTCAACGAGAGGCTGAACCAGAGTTACCGGGTTCTCTGGCTCCCGGTGGTAAACGAGAGTGATCTCGCTCCGTTCGTCTATACATCGTCCAGTGATACCATTCCGGAGATGGATGAATCAGCTCCACCTGTGATGACGATAATCCCGTAATCACTGGGAGATGGTAATGACTCCAATAGGCGATCTCCCTCCGGGTCTCTCATCAGCACGAAATGTTTTTTTAGATACGACCGATTGTATCCCGTAACGCTCTACTTACCTGATCGGTGAGTAGTTCACATTATGAGATGTTCCATTATCTTTCGCGGTATTTTTCTTCTCCTCTTTCAATGCCCATCGGTTTCAAATTGATATCTCCGATGGCCACTCCAGAAGATGAGATCGGGGCAGGATTTTTTTATCTATCGTCCTGGTGAATTCCTGTATCTTAAGGCTCCAGAACGTCCTGATCTGGATCATGGAAAAAATCCATCGATATCCAGGCATTTACTTTGTAGGTGGCCTGGTCACCGCGGAAGCAATCCTATTGCGGAAATTCACTGGTTACCAGGTGACGAACTGGATCGTATTCTCCAGCGGTTTTCGAAGGTGGGGGAGATAACGAATATTGTATATCAACAATTCAAGTAGCACCAGGCCGGGAGAAACGGGGTAGAGAAAGTGGTACAGACCTGGATGGTAAGGAAGGTGAAGAGGCGTTCACAACCGGCAACAAAGAAACGGTCCAATAGGCAAGCAATTGCATCATGGATCCACCAAACGGGTCGCTTCCACGGGATAGAGAGTGGGGCCGTGTCCATCTGCTCGTAGCGTTCAAAGATGCTGAAGATCGGGAGGCGAGGGATAAGGTAGATGATAGAGAGGAGAATGATGGCGTTCGCAGAATTGGGGGGGCTCACCCACCACTGGCTCTGGTCCCCAGTGAACACTGTGTCGGTGGAATTGAAGAACCTAATCTGGTTGAGGAAAGAACGGACTACGTTGGCGATCAGTGACGTTTAGGAGGCATTGACACGCTTCTTTTCAGTAGCCTGCTGGAATATGGGATTCAATACATGGGAACGGGTTCGCACGGGACAGAGAACAGATAGTAGGAGTGGGAATTGATTATCACGCGCATTAATCAGTATATTCAATCCTGTGATACTGTGCGTAAGGGATCGATTAGTGTGGAATACTGGTAAAAACCCGTAATATCATCACTCAAAGATGTGCCCAAAGATGAATGTTTCCGCAGAACGACGAGAAGAGAAAAAAATTTGGATAAGTTTACTTAAGAGTAAACTTGGCTGTTGCAGCAACGCCGTTCTTTATGGTGACCTTTGCAGACTTCTCCTTGGCGAAGAAGGGCGCAGTAGCACCAGTATCCGGAGAGACGTAGGCATAGTTGGTTCCCTGGTAGACACCGTTGATGGTGAAGCGCTCTTTGACCTTCGTGTTGTCCATATACAGCAGGACATCCGGAGGAGCAGTAATACCACCATCATACTGTCCAGGTGCAGCCGAGTTGGTGTTTAAGCTCGCAACGCCGCCCGGCATGTTCAGATAGTGCCAGGGGTAGCCAGTTGCACCGTTGAGCCACCACATTGTGGGGTAGGTCGTCTCAATCCGCAGGGGAGCCTGACCGGTAGTCAGGAAGATCGCCACGTAGGTTGAAGGCGCATTTGCCGGGGGTAACGCTGCACCACCAGGCCAGTAGCCGCATACAAGCCAGACGCCCTTGTCCCAGGCATTACCCACCGCGGTTCCTGGATTGAGGTCGCCGACAACCCCGCACACTAAGAAGTCGACATCTTCCGTTGCCGTCGGGTTAACCCATTGGGCCCCATTCCAGTTGAAGTTCTTTGCCGATGCATCGTACATGGTCTGACCGGCAAGGTAAAGTCCCCAGTTTGCAGAAGTGGGGTCGACAACGCTCATTCCCTTCATCTTTGCGGGATTGACAACGTTCCAGGGAGCTGCAGGAGCAGTGTCATCCCAGAGGAGTCCAAGCTTGTTTGCCTTGGAATACTTCATGAGGATGGCGGCTGGAGAAGCCCCACCAACGGCATAAAGACTTCCATCGAGAGCGGTCAGCGATGTCGGCGCTGCGTTGGAGACCGACACAGGTTTTGTAGCGGAGCCGATAACGTACCCCGCTGCGCTTACCGTCGCAACCGAGGCTGCGACGATAACAGTCAGTACAAGCAGTATCCGTAATGCATTACGTACATGATACATCGAGGTATCACCGATATTAGGTTCTTTTACTAAGAGAAATAAACCTTTCGTTTTTCTGGCTCTTTATAAAAAAAACAGTCTTTATTTCACTCCATGGTTAAAGCCTCACTTTTCTGATCGTAAAATACCCTAAGTCTCAGAAAATGCCGGGTGCATGAATTGCAGCGTTTCCAGGATGTTTGTTGTGTTTTGGCCATCCCGGTTGGAACAACTTGTCCATTTGCCAGAGAGATGGTTCACCGTTTCTCCGGTTCAGAGGACTCATCACCACAGAATATTCCTGATCTGAAGTGAGGAATGTCATAACTCACAAGCGCAACGAATCAGAGATTTTTTTCTTTGTATCTGATCTCTGCAGGTATTTCCGCTTTCTGAAGTTCCAGGAGTTGTTTCCTGTCGCGGAAAAAACAGAGTGGGTGATAATTTAACACTGAAAAGGTCACATAGCCTCTCTCTCATAGCCCCTCTCTATTGGTGCGGATCCATGGTGTTTTTCTCGTCTGGCACCGGGAAGGGCGGAGGAAGATATCCCATACGCAATATTGCAGTATCCCGTAATGGTATACGCCATACAATCCAAACAGCAGGAAAGACAGGTAATTTTAATTACCCTGCGTTAAAGAGTGCTTTGATCCAACGATGCAGACCCTGAATAGCAAGTTCCCTCTCCTCTCCCTCCTCATTCCCCTCCTCCTGCTTCCCGTATCCCTGGTTTATCCTGTTACCGGGGCGATGAATGGAGCCGCCCATATCATTGGCTCACCCGAACACCCGGTCGTCATATCGTATACCAGTCCGGTGACGATTAGCTCATCACTCACCGGTATCCAGTATGCTGTCGGCGGGACGTCGGTCAACAGCATCCTCGATCGTGTGTCCCGGAAGAACAAACTGGATCTCAGGTGGCAGGACGGATACCAGTCCTTATGGTGGCCCATTGCTCCCTGTTACATGAAAAGGATGAGCGTGGTGGACCTTGTAGACCTTGACTGGTGGGTCTATCTCGCTGCAGAGGATCAGTACGACGGCCCCACGCGAAGTTTCAATTGGAACGGGCCGGCCGCATCGTGGGTCCTGTTCTTCCCGTTCCTCACCTCGCTTGAGCTCCTTCCAAACGGTGCGCCATCAATCCTCTCCCCCGGGGTTGTAGTGGGAAATACCTATGACCGCGGTATCTGGATCATCCTCTACCGGGTGCAGTGGTTCTCCCCTGCCGGGCTCGGTGAGATCCCAGACCCGGAGGCACTGGCGGCCAGGGCACAGGCCAGAAACCCTGACCTTAAGTCAATGCTGAAGAATAATGTCACAATTGCGCCTTTTTCCGCCCCGAAAGACTTCCTCGCCGTCTTCGTAAAGACGGGCCAGGGAACTATCCGTGTCGACACCACCTATCCCACGGCCTGGGAGCGTACCGGCCTCCGGCCATGGCATGCCCTCGATTCGGACAACCCGAATCCCCCTCCCTGGTACCAGGCCGCGACAGTTGTTCCATGGGCCCCGTACACCGCTGGGGACACCCTCCTCTTCATGGATTCGGTGAAGACGACCAGG
>LAHU01002264.1_pt1 | contig 55376 bp, 56 predicted proteins | sample 329631 | NCBI WGS metagenome assembly LAHU01 (sample SAMN03275698, study PRJNA271635) | activated sludge metagenome | isolation source: sample C-0 Zero hour mixed sludge faded in reactor as a methanogenic...
CCAATTCAGGCATGGTAAGAGCTCCATTTATATAAAAGGATTTTATATAATAAATATAGATTCGTATACCACATGTAAGGTATCGTCAATTTTTTTATTGCTTGAAGATGCATGATTGTAGTTTATTAATTATCATTGTACACCACATACTTTAAAAAAATACAATTTCTCTGGATTTAGAGGGCAAAATGCCATTTTCGGCATCACTAACCCATCTCAATGTTGGTTTTTTTTAATCTTTTTTTTCGAGCAGCTTTTAATGCCTTTTTCATCACCTCACCTCTCGAAATTCTCAGATAATAATCGATGCATATTTGTTTATATCTTGACGAACTCCCATAAACTCAATTCGTCTCTCAACCTCTCCATTTGATGGGCCAAGGTTAATAATCATCACTCTATCTTCGTCGTGCTTTATGATTTCGGTTAAAATGGCAATTAATTCCACTTTGTCCTTTTCAGATAAAAGGCATCTAAAAACGGAATAATGGATTGCATCTCCAAAACCCTTCATGGTCTTATGTACTGAATATAGTCGCTTCTGGTCGGAAATGTCATAACTCACAATAAATACATTGGGTCTCCCCATCGTCGGATCACCTCGTGCAGAACGGCGGGTATTCTTCTACCTCTCCCTGTAATACTCGTGCCAGTAGCCTTGCTTGAACTTCAAGAATACGTCTATAACTCACTTTATAGCCGAACAAAGGATGTGTAACCTCAGTATTCATACGTTTTTCAAATCCTTGTATCACTGTTTTTCTTCCTTTTGGAGTAAGTGCCACACCGACACCCCTGAAAATAAAATCCGAATCCGATAGTTCCCCATTATTGAACAGAGTGATTGTAATAGAATCCGCAATAATCGGGCGAAATTCCTCCATTAGATCGAGTGCAAGGGCAGGTCTGCCATATCGTGGCCGGTGGTAGAACCCAAGATATGGATCGAAACCAACCGCAAGAAGCGTCACAAAACACTCTTTTACCATAATTCCATAAAGGTAGGACAGTACTGCATTGATCGGGTCCTTGGGCGGTCTTCGATTTCGATTCTCAAATAAAAACCAATCCTCATGTGACTTCAGAAGATGCCGGAACCGTGAGAAGTATAACTGGGCAGCTGATCCTTCTATTCCAAGCAGGCTTTGCGTATTCTCTGAACATTCAGCATCCCTTGCCAATCGGCTGAGAGTATGAAGAACCTCTTTTGGGACATCGGAGTCATTTCTTCGAATTATTGTTCTGCTGTTTCGAATTTTTCCAGATACAAATTTTTGTGCAATTTGTAAAGATAATTCTTCATTAGTTGCTGAGTAAAACTGTTGGATCCTTAATTCAACATTTTTATGAGTATTACCTCGTGATATTCCATAATACCAGCCACCATAAGAAAAATAACATATTGGAATTCCCCTTTGTAGAAGATCGACAAGGGCCGGTGTCGTAATCTCTACACCACCGAACAGTGAAACTTGTGCAAGTTCACGTAATTTAGCTTCTCCCGTCTTTTCACCTTTTAAAGAGATCTCCAGACGATCTCCCCTTCTCCGTACAACCTGACCCTGGCCAACCACGTATAAAGGCACCAAGTCATCTCGAGATGGAAGAAGCCTTCTCACTGGTGCATTTTCTTCGTTATCTTTCTCCAATTCTTTGAGAACATTAACCTCATCCGGTAGACATATACCAGCAAGAGAGCAACGCAAGCATTTTGGACTCCCAACAAGTGGCGGGGGAATCTCGCCAATCTTTACTATATCTCTCAGGAGGGCAAGAAGCTCTTTCGTCCTGTTTACCAATTGATCATTAAAATGGACCAGAATTTTCTGTTTTGATTTAACATAATAAATTATTCCTTCTGTACATTCAAAGCCGTTTTCTTTTAGGACCAGTCCCTGTGCACAGAGTTGTACCCGTTCAGGTTCGTATGCACCTTCGGGCAGATCAGGAACCGCTCCTTTTTTATAATCTACTGGTGTGATCTTATTCCCCTCCCCTTCAAGGAGGTCAATCCGGCAGACTACACCAATCTCAGGGCCTGAAAGATCGACAGATCTCGCATTGAAGGCCTTTACTACGTCATCAGTAGTATCGGGGACAAACCCTGAGCTCTGATCGACTCGCCTGTGCTGATAACGACCATCCACGGTATCGGCGTTATCTTCAAACTCACCCTGAACCCATTCGATATAACAGAGCCTCGGACAATATACAAATTCATTTAGCATCCTGGCAGGAATCAGATCGGGAACCCAACCCCTCTCTTGATTATTATCGGATCTCATCGTTTTTTCCATACATTCAGCAATCCCGTTAAAACAACCCGATATAGACGGATATGATTCAGTCTGTTTTAGCAGTCGTATCGAACCTCATTATGAAATCGGAGTAAATTGACCTAGTCCATAATGTGCTCCATATCCAAGTGCCACAGGTCCTGAAACTGGAACGGGAAATACCAGTTCAAATCCGTATCCTATCCGATCCTGATCTTGCTTCCGATTCCTCCGAAACTCCAACCACCGGATATTTCGTCCATTTTGAAGTATTAATTTCTCCAGCGGGGTGATGGAGACCGGTTTGGGTAAACCGTGGTTTTTCGCTTCACGACTAACTTCTTCGACGAGCCATTCGGAAAATTGCCCACGTCCTTTTCGATAATGTCTTGGTGGAACGAATGGGGTTGCACTTCGGAACCGCGTTGCAGGTTGTATATCCAGGAGTTCCTCACGATTACCCCATTTCAGAGGTACAAAAAAGATATCCGGCTTACCATCGGGCTGCCAAACCGTGTTTAATCTGTCCAGGGCAATCCTTTCCTGGAGATCGAAGGGAATTCTGGATACGATGATAAGGTGATCCAACCATCCATCCTGGTCTCTATCGATGGGGAGGACGTATGTATGTTGATGTCCTTTAAGGGGTCTGCCATCCTCATCCCTTCCACTGAAGAGAAGGGATACCTTTTCAGGGTCATTCACAACTCGTTTATATATTCCTAAGATTTTTCGATGGATACGCTCGGATACCTCGACCGTTGCGGTTACAGAAGGTGTCACCCTTGACTCAAGCGCGTAGATTACTCCTGTATACCCTGACGTCGCACCCTTGCTTCGGTAAGACGGCGTTACGTTGAAACAGTTGGAAGCACGCATGTACGTGACAAATTGAAACCCTGGAGGAATATCCAGGCAAGATGCGTGCATCTCTAAAGTGGTGTAGGCGAGGGCATGCAACCAGCTCAATCGTGATGGTTTTTCCTTCCTGGTTCTGGGGATGTGAACAGTGGGTTTTTCATCATATTGTTCCAGGGGAACGGGGCAGGCAACTTTCACGGGATCGAGATCTTTTCGTGTTGTTGAATCGAAATTTGGCGCACAATTCCACAGTATACCTCTAATGTCGGGTATGATCTTTGCATCAACCCAGGACTCGGATCTTCCAAAATAATTCATCATAGAGAGCATTTTGTCCAGGTCATCTTTTTTATCAGTTGGAAGATCCGTATTTGGCCACATCAAATGGATTTGGGATCCTTTTGGTACAACGACAAACGCATCAAATATCAACTGCTTTTTCGTCACCTCTTTGTCATTCTCACTAAGATAGGATCGAGTATGGGAGGCATTCGCTTTTGGAAGATGGAAAACCGGCGGTTCTGATGCGAGTGCTTCAAATATCGGCTCTACACGACCCTCTGGCCACTCGGCAAGCTTACGTTTCCACACATCATACAGACCGCGTATCAGTCTATATGGTGATGGAGGCCACTCAGGTACTCCTTCATTGACGTTGCGGCCCCATGGTGTCGCATGAAACCGCCCAGTAAGGAGATTCACCTCGATTGCGAGCATGGTGAGTTCTCCTGTCAGCTCTCCCCATCATCACTGGTATTATTTCCCTCATTAGGATTCGTTTCAGTTTCCTTTTTAATTTTCACTTGCGTGGTCAGTTCTGTCACCGGCGGTTTGGCAAATAGCCCTGCGTTGGTGCACGCGGTCATATTTTGCTCAATGGCGGAAAGGAGATCAGATTCTTTAGGAATGGTGAAGCCTTCCGGAGCAATTACCCTGATCTCTCCATCCACCGCAAGATCACATGCGGTCCGTAATCGAAGTCCATGGCTCAGGAATTTGCGAACCTTATAGAGGCCAAGAGCGATAAGAAGATCTCTTGCACCATCTGGCAACCCATACCCATTAAGGAGAGCAATATCGAAATTGAAGTAAGCAACGATGCGACTCGCCGTATATTCCGTGCGGTGATATGGCACATTTCCATAAACATTCTCGTTATAATTTACTGCCCGGATTGTACCTGTCGGGTCAAGCGGGTTATTCTTTACACCACCTGACGCGGCTTCGCGGACCTCTTCTGCTTCAATAAAACCAGTCAGTGCACGCGGGACTTTCACTCTTCCATCTTCGAGGTTTGCCATAAACGCCCCGTGAAGAAGCGAGTTAGGATCATAATGGAAAAATGTGGATGCAATCTTTTTCCAATTGAGTGGTTTTCCTTTTTCATACTCTGCCTTATTTTTAAATGCTGCTTGAAAATCCTTGTTGGTAATAATAAAAGGCGAGTTAATTCTATGCGCTTCAATAAGTGAGCTGGTCTGGGTCTCGACTGCCCCCTGAAGCGTAACCCGAATATAGGGAAGCCCTTTTAGCTCGGTCGCGATATCTGGACCTGAGCCATCAAGGCACGTCTCCTCCAGCCGATTTGCGATTGACTGTGCTGATTCAACCAGAATCATCCTTTTTCCATCCGGTGTTTCATACACTGCCGCCCCGAGATCAGGGAACCCGGTTGGCTGAAACCGATCGCCCTGGAGGGTCTTTAAATCTGCTTCAATTAAGAGTCGGGGAAAATTTTTTAGATGTTCCATTTTTACTGTTTTTTCAGTCATTTTCATACCTCCTGTAAGAATCAAGACTCATTCTTTTGTTTTTTCCAGTACGTAGTTCATCAATGCCTGCTCTCCACTGATTGGTAGAAGAAGGGCCGCAGCCATCCGCGGACCATTAAACCCATCAGGGAATGATGTGGTGATAGGATTGAGGCCGGTTGTCTTTAGTCGACGTCCAGCAATAGTACAGGCATCCCTGATGCGTCCTCCCTGGAGGAGCGGGATGATAGAAGGCTCTGGTTTGATAACAATTGCATCGTCACCGATTTTTACACCTCCTGGTAAAAAGAGGATTTTTAAAAGTGCGAATGACCGAGGAACTATCCTTGGGATAACCGGCCTGTTCCATCCATGACCATACCACAGTTCTCGCCGAACAGCACGAACAGCCTCCTTATCTCCCCATCGAACCCAGCAAAATCCGAATACGAGATCTTCGACAAGCGATTCATCAAGGTCACCCTCGATAATAGCACAAATATCTTCTGCGGTGAGCTTGATTGCACCCCATAAAGGATTTGATTCTGCCCCCAAACGTGCAGCATCCATCATTCTTCTCGCAAGGACAGTCCTCATCCGGGAGAATATCGAATTTCCTTCCCATGCAACCTGACCTCTGCCTTCATCCCACTGCCAGGGTTTTTTTGGATGTATAGGGGTGAGATTTGCTCGGATAGGGCCAACATCCCCCGTCGGACCTATCGATGCGAGGGCTGCTGCTATTCGCACCTCAATACTTCCATCATCTGCAGAAGAGATCCACTTGGGCGATAGCCCCGTTAAGGGTTTATTTAATGTTGAATTTCTTTTAGAACTGTTATTCGTTGTCCTTTTAATTAATGTATTCTTCATGATGAGCTGTTCAAATCGCCCGATAGCGGCGACGAGCAGTTTCATATGCGTTGCTCCACCATGGAGCAGCACGGAATATAATGCAGCATCGACGGTTCTCCGTGCAGATACCAGACTGGCGGGAACATCATCGCCTCTTAATACGGAATCAATCCTTTTTAGCAGTGGGTTGAGTTCACGAATCAGGTCACTTTCAGTTCTGAAACGAACCGGAAATCTGCCTGATGGAAGAGCTACATAATTATCACCTCTTCTCTTCAGGAGATTGTACCGGACAAATTCGGATATGCCGCGGTCAACCCCGAGGGAGGTTACCGCTTCTGCAAACTCTATGCCATTCGTTGCGGGTGTTCTGCCGACATCTGCTCTCCCCTCACTCAGGAGCATGCGGATCTCGCGGTACCCCGCAGGACGCTCCCACAAAGGTGTCCAGATCTCAGCGCGTGCATCGAATTGATCCTTATCTGAAGATGAGTTATAGCCAACCGGTGTAGCTTTAACAGTAAAAGGACTCCGGAGGTCGTATCCACCAGTTGAACGCTGACGCCGGGCAATAGAGCTCGCCCAGGGGATCGCTCCTTCCAAGGTGAGGATATATGTCCAGGGATTGACCGGAAAGTCCTTTGTCTCGATACCAAAACCCTGATTGAATCCTCCAGCATGCCCAGGATCATACATCCCTACACTCGCACACCGGAGGTGTTCAGTCGGTTCATCAAAGATGGCATTCTGGAGGAGGCTTAGTGAGATGTCAGGATCATCAAGAAGCATCCACTTGATACACTTCATGAAGCCATTAGAATATTCAAGTCGCCCCTCATTTCCTCCTGTTCCGAGAATCGGCGGATAGGATGGTTCCCCATCTGGACCAATAACAATTGCAGCATCAATCCACTCCACAGCCCTGTCATTGAGGCGATCCCGGCATGCAGAAATGATCTCCCCTTTTCCGGCACTCCTTTTTTGTGATTTAATCTTATTCCTGACTTTTTTTGCTTCAGTCACTACCTTTTTAATTGCCGTACTTCGGTCTTTTTCGGATTTTGTAGCCTTCTTTGGCAGTTTAGCTATCTCCTCGAGCTCTTCAATGGTAAGAGTTAGGAGATTCTCTTCAGGGGCATGATATGAGACCTGATTAACAAGATTTTGGATATTAAAAATCTGTTCCAGAGAATCATCCCTTTTTTTCCCTCTGCTGTTATCAGCAGCCTCCTTAAAGTTTTTCAGTAATTGTTCAACAGGGTAGGTGACATTTGGCATTTCAGGGAACGAACGAATCGTTCTGATGATATCCTGGTAGGTGGAAAAACGATCTGAATCTGCCTTTAATATTGCATCTAAACCCTCAGTATTATCGCCTTCGTAAAATCCACTACCACCTCCCCAGGGGGATACGATAGGAGTGGGTCTATACTCCTGTAAGAAAAAAGTGATGAGCCCATCTCGATCGAGGCTTGACTTAAGATGAAAGACTCCGTTATTCCACCAGCCCAGTGCATCCGGGTCCTTCTGCTCACAGACCAACCGAAGGACAGCACATGCAGAGAGATATGAGGAAAGCGGTTCGCTCGTGCACCTATTTAATTTGATTTCGGTCACATACCACCTCCACTTGCCCGTTCATCTGAAGCCTTCATGAGTGCTTCCATGTACGCCAGTCTGAAAGGACCAATGGTGGGATTGTCCCTGAGAGAGAGAATTCTCGCAGACCAGCTTTGACCATGGGTGTTCATTCCGAGATCCATATACGAGAGGTCGATAATGGTCTCTGGAAGCGTCACACCACCGCCCAGATCGGTCTTGGGAATCAGATCGCCTTCCCACACACCGCGTGCAAATCGCCTTTTCTTATCAGGAGGAATACATTCGTCTGGCATCGACCTGATCGATGCACGAACCTTACCATGGTGAGAAGCAGCGAGGTACGCGACCAAGTCGCCTCTCCCATTTGTTAGTGCAAGTAATCCGGAAGCGAGTTCATGGCGAAAATACCTGCGCCTTCCACTCTCTTCACACTCTCCGGCGTTTAACCGTCCTTTCCATGCATCTTTTGGGGCTTTCCCAACAGGAGGGTTTAAACACTTTTTTATCTCCTCCTCCTTGATGAGCGCCTGGAAAGCCCGATGCGTTTTCCCTGCATCATGCCAGCGTGCCCCTTCGAGGAGAGACTCCCGCAACCTACCATCGAGATTAATTGCAGTTAATATGGATTCCATCTCTCTGTATACTTGGTCAGTATGCTCTGCAATAGACTGCCAGCCTCCGATTGCCATTTCATTTCCAGAATAATCAGTTTCGATTATATTCGGTACGTGTGAGACAATCGGGACCTGCTGTTTTTCTTTGGAATCCCACCCTTTTGATACAGAATATCGGCCATCTTGTGAACGGAGCATCAATGTCATGCCAGGATGAATTCTCATGTTTGTTGGAATCCATATCCACTTTCCTTCAAGATAGTCCCATATCCATGCTTTTGCATTCTTGATCAGATCACGGATATCGGCGACGGGTGCGGAGCAGAGTTCGTCTCTGTGGGGTAAATTCTCATTACTAACATCATCTAAAGTATCATCGGGCAGATCACGCCAAAATACCTGGACATCCATTTCATCGCTATCCCGGATGAATCGGGAAATGTCAATATCGCCCCCCGCCAGGTCTGGTGTAGTATCGAAGAGCTCGATGAGATCCTTCTGGCGAATAACCTGTTTATGAGCATACTTTTGGGGGATCTTGGGTAGAAAAGCGGGACCGACACTTTTTCCTTCGAGATTTGTGAGAACAGATCGAGATTCAGAGATCTCCTTCTCATTGTAGGGTAGGACCAATCGTTCCTTTTCGGAAGGGATATCTATCCAGTATGTCTCCGCATCATCAAATTCTCCTGAACGGTTACATCTACCAAATCTCTGGACAAGGGAAGGCCATGGTGCAAGTTCGGTGAATAGAACCTTTGCTGAAACATCTACACCCGCCTCGACGACTTGAGTAGATATGATGATGACTCCTTCCTTCCCGGGTTCTTCAAGAAGGTTTTGTATAGCTTTCTGTCGATCAGGAGGTCTGAAACGCGAATGGATGAGAACAATACGAGCACGTGGTTTCTTTTTTAAAATCACACCATACAGTTCAGTTGCCCGCTTGACTGTGTTAACGATAACTAATGTCCGGTGTTCTGCCTGGTGCTTCTCAATGATGATATCAGCAACTTTTTTCAGGTCACTTGCATCAGATTTTGCCTGCCTTAATGTTTTTACCGCATTGATTCGAGCAGTGATTGCAGGTAACCCGCCATCGTCATTACTCAAAGAAAGAATCTTTTTCATGTTTTTATCAGGGGCGAAGTCTACGGTACCCAACCAATTTGGTTCAAGAGTTGCACTCATCCAAATGGATCTGGTGGAGAGTGGTTCTATTGTTCCAAAATGCATGCGAAATGCCTGTAACTGTGTAGTGGTAGCAAGAGCGCTTCCCATTAGCTGAATCTCATCCATCACCCAGAGACAGTCATTATTCAGGAGTCCAAAATTTGTGGGCCAGCGATACCTGCTCAATCCATACCCACGGTTGAGAGCGCGGGAAAGGAGCATGTCCTGGGTTCCTATGACGATGGCATCCCTGTCAGGATAGATATCCCACCATTCCCTCTCCTCTCCACCCATGAGAATGGTAACCGCAACTCGCTTCCCCTCGGGGTCATAGTCTTTCGTAAAACCAGAAGGTGGTGACCCATCCCCTGGTCTCTCTCCCAGGATCCCTATATTATTCAACCAGGTTTTCACCTTGTCCCTTGTCTGTTCAACAAGGACTCTCATAGGAAGACAGTAAATCAGCCTCCTAGGTGTTGCAGATCGGATCTCACTCCGGGGATCAAATCGCCTCCTCCATAACCAACTCAAGACAATTGAATCAGTTTTCCCCAATCCAGTTGGAATATCAATTAGATCTGGAAGTGTATCTGAAATCGCGAGATCGCGTTGGAAAGGATACGGAGTATGACCAGTGGCCTTGAGAAAAAAATGATCAAAATTAAGTCCTGATGTAGATACAGGGGATCTACCTTCTAAAAAAACTCCTAATTCTTTCATTGCATTATCAGACATAAAAATCAAATCCTATTAAAGATGAGATGATCTTAATTTCGTACCAATACTATTCGAATATCAATTGATCATCATTAATGTTATGGTAGTGTGAATATGTTTACGTACTCTTTGAAAAGTTATTTCTTAAGATCCGATATCAGAAATGTTCCTGCTATCATTCGTTCACCTTAATTAACCACTCTGTCCCACCGCTGCCCCTATTCCTCTCTTCGTGAGATGAAGACCTGCAGGAGCGCCACGAAACCGATCACCATCGCCCCGGTGTAGCCGAAGATGGCGAGGTAGACGACCTGCTGCGGGACTGCTATCTTTGAAGAGACGAGGACAAGGGAGGAGCCAATGACGAGGGCTGCCGTGATCAGGCCGACGAGGATCTTGTCACTCGCCCGTTCAAGGGAGTGCTGGAGGCTGGCAAGGTCGGTCTTGATCTCCAGGCGCATGGTCCCGGTCGCGAACTGCTTCAGGGACTGGTTGACATACCGGGGGAGGTTGAAGAGGGCATCAGCAGCTTCCATCAGGGTGTGGGTGGCCCGGTGGACCTGGGGCCCGACCAGGTCCCTTGCACGGAGGTTTCCAAGGTACTGGCGCGACCGGGCGGTGAAGTCAAAGCCGGGATCGAGCTGCTCTCCGAGGCCGTAGACCATCACCAGGACCTTGAGCAGCAGCATGAGGCCAGCCGGGACCTGGATCTGGTAGCGACGGAGTATCTCGGTGAGGCTTGCGATTACGCCGGAGAACGCGTTCTTCCCGATGATGAACTGGTCGGCATCGAGGAGTATGGCATAGAGGTCGTCCCGGATGTCTTCCCGGTCCTCTTCGCGGATGGTGACCCCCAGGCCCTCGAATGACTTGAGGACAAGGTCCACGTCGTGGTTGATGATCCCAAAGAGGAGGAGGAGGAACTGGTGGCGCCTCTCGGGCCTGATAATCCCCACCACCCCGAAGTCCAGGACAATGATCGTTCCCGTGTCATCCACGAGGAGGTTGCCGGGATGGGGGTCTCCATGGAAGAACCCGTCCTCGAAGATCATCTTCATGTAGGCATAAAAGCCCCGTTCGCCGATCGCACGGGGATCGATGTCGCGGGCAGTAATACTGGCAATATCATCGATCCTCGTCCCTTCCACGAACTCCATCACAAGGAGACTCTCTGATGACAGACCAGGGTAGACTTCAGGGAACCGGATCCCGGCGACGCCCCGGAAATTCCGGGAAAAAAACAGCGCGTTCTTTCCGTCACGGGCAAAGTCCAGCTCCTTCCGGACCTGGGACGAGAAGTCCTGGACCATCCCGGAAGGGTTGTAAATACGGGAGTCAGGGAACGAGGACTCGAGCCGTGCCGCCAGGGACTGGAGGATCGCGATATCCGTCTCTATCGCCTGCACGATCCCCGGCCTTCGGACCTTGAGGGCAACCACCGTGCCATCCGCAAGCACCGCCCGGTGGACCTGGGCCAGGGAGGCCGACGCCACGGGCACCTCGTCTATCTCGCGGAAAGTCTCCTTCCAGCCCGGGAACGACGCCTCGATCACCCCCATGATCACAGGGAAGGGCAATGGGGAAGCCTGGTCCTGGAGGGTCTTCAGCTCTTCAATGAGGGGCGGGGGAAGGAGGTCGGGACGGGTCCCCATTATCTGGCCGAACTTCACGAAGGTCGGTCCAAGTTCCTCGATAGCCAGCCGGATGCGCTCGTAAACCGGGCGTTTCTGTTCCGGCCCCTTCAAGAGGGAGTGAAGCCGGTTGCTGCCCGGAACGAGGTCGTCAAGGAGTATGCCAAAGCCGTACTTTGCAAGGACATCCATTATCTGGCGGTAACGACGGAACCTGGCAAGCCGCCCCCGCCCCGCCGCCACCACCGCCGCCATGGCCCCAGATCACCGGTGCGTAAAATATGCGGTCACACCAGCCGGCCCTGCCTGGTCTACCCTGACAAACCCCACGCGCTCGAACTGGATGACATGCCCGGCCTCTGACAGGACCCCTCGTTCACAGAGCCCCTTCCGGTCCCCACCGGGAGTCCGGAGTGTGCAGGGAACCCCGTCGCCATCCGGGAGCCACTGCACGATCGGGGCCTTTGCAGCCCTCGCAGTGGCGAGATCATCCCCGGCATAAGTCCCGGTCACCGCACCGTCCTCACCCTCGAGCCTGACATTGAAGAGGTCCTTGCACCGGACAAGGCGGGGCAGGTCCCCGGTCTCATGGGCCGGGAGGACGAGGGCCCCGGAGAAACGAAGAAGACGGCTCCCCCTCCCGACATCTCCCGGGTGGAGCAGTGCGTGGGCCTCGAACCCCGGGGCCCCATTGACTTCCACGCGGACAGGAGAAGCCACGAAGAAGTAGCGGTTCGCGGAAGGGTCCACGATCTCACGGTTCTTTGCAAAGAGGTTGTCCCACGAGAACTGGATGTCGGTCTCCCCGATCCCGATCTCCTGGACCACTCTCCGGACCGCCTCCGGTTGAATTCCCCTCCGGCCAAGGGCACGGAGCGTCCCGAGCCTGATATCGTCCCAGCCCGAGTACTCCCCGGTCCGGATCCCTTCCCGCATCTGCGACGTGGAGAGGACCACCCCCTCGATCCCCATCCTCCCGTAATGGCGGTAGACCGGGACCTTCCAGCCGAGATAATCGAAGATATACCGCTGCCGCCTGGTATTGGCAATATGGTCCTTTCCGCGGATCACGTGGGTGATCCCGGTGAGATGGTCGTCCACCGCGACCGAGAAGTTCATCAACGGGTAGACGAACGAGTCCTCTACCCGCGGGTGGGGAGGATTTTTCAGGACACGGAATGCCGGGAAGTCACGGATAGCCGGGTCCGGGTGGGAGAGGTCGGTCCTGACCCGGACCGAGATCTCTCCCTCACCATAGTCCCCGGCAAGCATCCGCTCCCAGCGGGCGAGGTTCTCCTCGACCGGGAGTTCCCGGCACGGGCACGCGATGGACTTCAGCCGGAGTTCGCGGAACCTCTCGTTATCGCACGTGCAAAGATACGCCCCGCCCTTCTCGATCAAGGCCTTGCAATACGTGTAATAGAGGTCGAACCGGTCGCTCTGGTAGATCGTCTCGGTGATACCCAGGCCGAGCCACCCGATATCTGCTACCACCATCTCGTAGGCCGCAGGGTCCACCCGCTTAGGATCAGTATCCTCGATCCGCAGGACGAACCGGCCACCATATTTCCGCACATACGCATCATTCAGGACCGCTGCACGGGCATGGCCAAGGTGGAGGGGCCCGCTTGGGTTCGGGGCAAACCGCATCACGACGCCCCCGTCCGCGTCCTCGAGTGGCGGGAGCTCCTTTGCATGGGAGTGGGTCACCGAGAGGTCTGCCACCATCTGCGGGGCCCTGGCCCCAAGTGCCGCACGGCGGGTATCGGGGCTCATCCCACCGACCTCGGCGAGCACTTCGGCAAGGAGCGGACCCAGATCCTTTGCCTGTGGCCTGAGTTCAGGGTGCTTGCCGAGGACCATCCCAAGCACGGTCCCGGCCTTTGGGACGTCACCGTACTTCACTGAGTTCTGGAGTGCGTGGAGGAGGAGAGCCTCCCTGGGGTCCACGGCCATGGTATTCACGCACTCCGGGTTATGAAGTATAGCCCAATCTCAGCAAGGAGTTCGCGTTCGGGTGAGGGCGGGATGACCTGGAGGCGCGAGTTGCCTTCGCGGACAAGGCCGGCAGCAACCTGCCGGACCTCCTCGATCACACCCAGCGAATGAAGAGACCTGATCAGGTCATCCATGCGGTCATCAGGGACCGCACCGCGGTACTGCGAAAGATCGATACCCTTTTTCTGGGCCCGTATGGTCAGGATAGTCTGCTTTCCCTCCCTGATATCAGAACCCCGGTCCTTTCCACTCGTCCTGGGGTCTGCCAGGATATCGATAAGGTCGTCCTGGATCTGGAATGCCATCCCGGTGGAGAGACCGTACTGGTAGAGGGCCTCTGCCTGTTCCTCTGTCCCCCCTGCCAGGACCGCACCGATGGACGCAGCCGCCGCATACAGGACACCGGTCTTCTTCCGGACCATTGTCAGGTACTCGTCCTCGGTCACCGCCTCTCCCTTCTCGAATACCATATCAACGTGCTGGCCCTCGCAGATCTCAACGAGTGTCTTTGCAAGGAGCCGGACCGCCTGCATCCTGGCCTCTGCAGGAGCGTTTACAAGGGCGATGTGCTCAAACGAACTCGCAAAGAGAACGTCCCCGGCGAGGATCGCCGTCGGCATGTCCCACAACGTATGGACCGTGGGGACACCCCGGCGCAGGGAGTCTGCGTCCATGATGTCATCGTGGATCAGGGTGAATGTGTGCGTCAGTTCGAGGGCAACCGCGGCTGGCATCACCTCGGACCCGTACCCCCTCCGTACGGCTTCTGCCGCGAGGCGGGTCACGGCGGGACGGAGCCGTTTTCCACCCGCCAGGAGGAGATGGGCACTGGCCCTGGCGAGGTCCCCGGTGGCACCACCAAAGTAGCGGTGGAGGAACGCATCCACCATCGTCGCATTTTCCGTAAGATAGGTATTCAGGTCCATTGGGATCAGCCTTTACTGTAATTTGACACGTTGGCCGTTTGCCAGGAGATGCACGTCATATCCCTTGCTCTCCCGGCCCAGCGTCTCGCGCGGGAGACTGTAGCCGAGCCCGGCCGCAAAGTCAGCATATGCCGAGGTAAAACCAAGGTTGCCATGCGCAGGAATGACATTCTGTGGATTGAGCAGAGAGAGGAACTCGTAGTGGTCTTCCCGGTACGCATGCCCGGAAACATGTACATCCGGGAAGATCCGGGCGCCTGACATCTTCAGGCGCGTCTCGATGAAGTAGCGGTTTCCGCGGTTCATCGGGTTCGGGATGATCTTTGCACTGAAGACCACCTTGTCCCCGTTCTCCACCTTGTAAGGTGTATCCCCGGTCGCAATACGCCGGAGAATGGACCCTTCCTCACCCTGGTGACCGGTGATGATCGGGAGGAACTTCTCCTTGCCGGCCTTTATCATCCGGCGGAGCATCCGGTCAACTGTCCGGCGGTTCCCGAACATGCTCGTCGTCTCAGGGAACCCCACAAGTTTCATCTGCTCGGCCGCCGAGCTGTAGCGTTCCATCGAGCGGCCGAGGAGGATCGGCTTTCGCCCAATCTCGTGGGCACACTCAGCAATGGTCTTGACCCGTGCAATATGGGATGAAAATGTGCTGACAAGGATAGCATTCTTGTCATCCTCGTAGCTCGTGATGGTATCCCGTACGAGGTCACGGGCGATCCGCTCGCTCGGTGCCCTGCCCTCCTGGTCGATATTCGTCGACTCCACTATCAGGGCAAGGACGCCTTCCTTCCCGATCTGCCTCAGGCGGCCGAAGTCCGGCGGGTCGCCGATCACCGGCGTGCGGTCGAGCTTGTAGTCACAGGCATACACGATTGCACCCCGCGGAGTGTGGAGCACGGCGGTCGCAGTATCGATAATGGAATGCTGCATCCGGACAAATTCCAGGGTGAGGGACTGGGAGAGGGTATGCCGCTGCCCGGTCCGGAGCGCGAAGAGCTTGTTGTTCACCCCGAATTTCTGCTCTCCTGCGATCTGCTGGCGGATCAGCTCGGTAGTATACGGCGTGCTGATGATAGGGGCATTGTACCGGTGGGCAAGTTTCGGTATCGCACCGATATGGTCGAGGTGCCCGTGGGAGCAGACGATCGCCTTGACCGTCCCTTCCACGGTGTTCATCATGGTGTCGTCCGGGATCGCCTTCATCTTGATGAGGTCGAGGGAGTGCATATTCTCGACTTCGGCGTCCTCGTGGATCATCACCTGGTCGAGCCGGAGGCCCATGTCAAAGATGACGATCTCTTTCCCGCAGCGGACGGCGGTCATATTCCTTCCGACCTCGTCGTAGCCGCCAACTGCAATAACTTCGATATCCATTATTCCTCCAATAACTGGTTGATCAGTTCCCGGGTCCTCCCGGTGACGAGAGCCTTCGTATGCCGGAGGTCCGGCACGTGCAGCGACCCTGTCAGAAACATCGCGACACGGAGCTCTGCGAGATATCGCGTGATCGCGTCCTGCACCGCCACGGGGCTCTCAAGTGCGGGTTTGACAAAGGGGAGGGCCACCCCGCAGAACGACGCCCCGAGAGAGAGTGCTTTTGCCATATCAAGCCCGTTCCTTATGCCCCCGGTTGCAATCACGGTCCCGCCAAGCCGGATCACATCGCAGAGGCTTACGACCGTGGGGATACCCCAGCCTTCGAAGAGTCCCCCATGGCTCTTCAGCATCCTCCCCTGCGAGGTACTGGGATCGGCACGGAGCGCTTCGACTGCGGTCCATGACGTTCCGCCATGTCCCCCCGTATCAAGGGCATTTGCGCCGGCATTCCAGCAGGCGGCTGCGGTGGCCGCAGTAAGGCCGCTCCCGGTCTCCTTCACGATGACAGGGCAAGGGGGTGCTTCGCAGAATTCCCGGAGCGCCTCGAGGCATCCCCGGGCATTGTGATCCCCTTCAGGCTGGACCGCTTCCTGCAGGAAGTTGAGGTGGATAGCAATTGCATCAGCATCGATCATCTCCACCGCCCGGTCCGCCCATTCCACCCCGTGGTCACGAAGTTGTACTATTCCAAGATTTGCAACGAGAAATGCGGATGGCGCCACCTCGCGGACCACGGTGAAACTGGGTTCCAGGGCAGGGTCTTCCAGTGCCGCACGCTGGGAGCCGACCCCCATCGGAATGCCGCATGCTTCTGCCGCGATACCGAGGTTCCTGTTTACAGGAAGAGTGTCAGGATGCCCTCCGGTCATTGCGGCGATCATCAGGGGCGCCTTGCACTGCCGGCCCAGAAATACCGCCGACAGGTCGATCTCATCCATCCTGACCTCGGGGAGGGCAGAGTGGAGCAGCATTACATCCTCAAACCCAGCCGAACCCCGCTCGATCCCTCCCTCCGCACAGATCCGGAGGTGATCGAGCTTCCTCGACATGGTGCGGCCGCGATTCCCGGTCATCTCATCCCCCGTGGACATGCGACCCTCCGTGGGGTGCGTCATCGAGGAAATCACCGATGCGGGACGCCAGGAAGATATCCGAGGGTACCCCTTCTGCAGCAAGGGAGAGGAGCTCCCGGACCTTGCCCTCCATCCCACCGGTCACGTCTGTATGGCCGGAGCGACCGGGCTGGATGGCTGCGACATTCGCGGGAGTGATCTCCGGGACCACCCTTCCCTCAAAAAGGACCCCGGGCACATCGGTCGCAAGTCCAACCCTTTCCGGCCTGGTAGCGAGCGCAATGTGGCGGACGAGCTGGTCCCCGGAGACAATGGACCCGCCCCGTACCGTGTCCATCACGACATCCCCATGGATGACAGGGACGATGCCAAGTCTCAGCATTCCCCGCAGGGGTTCCAAGGCAAAGGACCGGATCCGGCCGTCTTCTGCAGAGCAGGCGCAGAGCGGAGAGATCCCGGCAGCCTCACGGCCTGCAGCACGAAGAGCCATCACCAACGCTTCGTTCAGGCGCCGGACCGCAGCATGCGTGATATAGACTCCTTCCCGGTTCGACTGGTTCACCCCTGTGGTGATATGGTAGCGTTCCGCTTCAGGATGCCCGAGGGAACCTGCACCATGGACGATCACGAGCGAGATGTGGGGACGGGCAGCAATAGCCGCGGCGATCGCGGCGATCTCGTCTTCCCTGATCACACCAGGGCGTGCCTTGTCAGTGAGGACACTCCCCCCGATCTTTAAGACTGCATCAGGGGACATCCTTCTCCCTCCTCGCTCCGTCCTGGTCGAGGGTGGTGATGATGGCACGGCCGTCGCAGGACTCGATAGCCCCCGCCACCCGTCCCTTCTGGTTCTTGGGGCAGAACGCGATCATGCACCCTCCTCCCCCGGCACCAGTGATCTTTGCACCATAGGCACCGGCAGAACGGGCAGCGAGCACAAGCCGGGAGATGACAGGGTGCCCGACCCCGAGCGCCTCAAGGAGGGCATGGTTCATGTTCATGAGCCTGCCAAGCTGGGTCTGGTCGTGGAGGTGGTGGAGGGCAGTCCGCGTGACTCCCTCGATTGCATCAAGCACGGGGTTGCAGATCTCGGGATTTGTCTTCTTCAGGCATGCCACCTGCTCCACCATCTTGGCGGTGTTGTGCGGTACCTGCGAGTTGCCGATGACGACCTGCAGGTTATTCTGGGGGGCAAGGCGCCGCCGGGACTGGCCCGTGATAAGGACCATGCCACCGAATGTGGAGACTGCCGTGTCGGTGGGTGACGCTTTCCCACTCTGGACCCTTTTTTCGATGATGAAGGCCTTTCTCGCGATCTCCTCGAGGGTGTGGCCGAGGCCGAATTCATCGTTGATCGCCGAAAGAGTGGCAACAGTAACCGCAGCAGATGATCCGAGGCCTGAAGAGCTCGGGATCTGCGAGTTCACGTACACGGAACCTCTCACTCCCATCTCCTCGAAACACCCGTCGATATACGGGGAACGCGCCCGGTGGGCGTGACGCGTGCGGCGGACCGTGACAAAGACCCTGGGGCGTATCGCCATCGCGATACCAGGTTTACCATACACCACGGCGTGCTCCCCGAAGAGGAATACCTTTCCCGGAGCACTCCATGTTGCCACCTAGATCACCGCGACGGCAGCGTATCCAACGACTTCTGCCTGGTCCCCGGTGACATCCCCACTCGTCGCATAGCGCAGCAGCTCGGCCTTTTTCGCACCGAGCGCAGAACATACCAGGACCATTGCAGCAACAGGTCCGTACCCGCACGCAGAGACCCGCAACTCACCGATCTTCTGGTAGAACCCTGCGATATCAAGGCTGATAAGCGGCTCGATTGCAGAAAGGTCCTGTTTGCGCGCAACCGAAGCCGGAATGTAGTGGGAGAAATCGCTCGATGCAACGATCCGGATATCCCTCCCGGTCTCGCGGGTCGCGGAGACAATGGCATCCGCAACTCCCGACGCTTCCTTTGGGTCCTGCCTCCCCATCAGGACCGGGACAATGCGTGACCGGGGGAACCGGTACTTGATAAACGGCATCTGGACCTCGAGAGAGTTCTCCGGGGCCTGCGCCGAGCCCTCATCAGCAGGGATCCCGGTCGCCTCGGCAAACCCGGTGTCAGAGTCGATTATCCCAATGGGAGTCTCCCACGGGACCATTGAGAGGCAGGTCGAGTACCCGCGGTGACTCGGTCCGATGACGACAAAGGTTCCGGAGAAACCAGGGTCTATTGCACTATATGCGAGGGCAGATATCGCACCGGAGTAAGGATATCCTGCATGGGGGGAGACGATTCCGAGGGCCCGCCCCCCTTCACGTTCCCGCCCGCGAAAGAACGTCCCGAGGAGCTGCTCAAGGTGCCCTGGCTCCTTCGGGTAGAACGTCCCCGCCATCGTGCACACGCGTGCTTTCATTCGGGATCAGCCCCTCCCGTCCGGGGTGCCGACTTAAAAGTCGGTCTCGAAATCCTCTGGGGTGAGGGAGGTTGAGATGCCACGGAGACGGAGGACCTCCTTCGCCAGGAGGAAGTAGATCATCGAGAGCGCCTTCCTTCCCTTGTTGTTCGTGGGGATGACAATATCGACGAAACTCGTGGAGTTGTTCGTGTCGGCAAGGGCAACGACGGGGATACCAGCATGGACCGCTTCCTTGATCACCTGGGCGTCACCCATGGGGTCTGTCACCACGACGACACCCGGTTCCATGAAGTACTCGAGGTGCTGGTTGGTGAGGAGACCCGGAATGAACCGGCCTACTTTTGCCGTACCACCGATCGAGTTGGCAAACCTCTTTGCCGGGTACTGGCCGTATTGCCGGGAGGTAACCACGAGCACTTTTGGAGCCGGGAACTGGTTTATGAACTTCGCCGCCGTCTTGATCCGCTCGTCGGTTGCCCGGATATCCAGGATATACAGCCCGTCACCCCTGACCCGGTAGATGAACTCCTTCATGTCGCTGCTCTTCTGCTGGGTCCCGATATGGACTCCCGCGGCAAGGTACTCCTCCACAGGTATCAGGGGCTCTTTTAATTCAATCTCCATCTCGTTCTCTGTCATGCAATCTCTTCCTCTATCCGAATAAGTTCGTTCAGTTTCGCTATTCTCTCTCCGCCGACCACGCCGGTCTTTAGGAAGATACAGGAGAACGCGGTCGCAAGGTGGGCGATTGTCGCGTCCGTCGTCTCTCCGGACCGGTGGCTCATCACGGTATCCATCCCGTTCGTGTGGGCAAGATGGATGGCATCTACGGTATCAGTCAGCGTCCCAACCTGGTTCGGCTTGATAAGGACACAATTTGCAGAGCCAACCTCAATTCCCCTGGCGATCCGACCGGCGTTCGTGACAAAGAGGTCATCTCCGCAGGTCAGGCAGCGATCCCCGATCTGGTCGGTGAGATCTGCAAAGCCTTTGAAATCGTCTTCAAAGAGCGGGTCCTCGATGTACACCAGCCGGTAGCGATCGGTCATCTCGCCCAGGTACGCGATCTGGTCCTCCACGCTCCGGAAACCGGTACGATAGGTGAAGCCCTTCTTTCCAGGGTCCCAGAGCTGGCTGGCAGCCACATCGACCCCGAACCGGATGGAGATCCCCATCTCGTCGGAGACGAGCGAAGTGGCCTCGTCCACGACTGCAAATGCTTCTTCATCGGTAATACGGGGTGCCCAGGCACCTTCGTCTCCCTTGCCGCAGGACTTTCCCTTCTTGCGCAGGATATCCCGGACAGCCCTGTGGACTGCCGCATTGGCAAAGACCGCGGTCTGTGCGCACTCTCCTGCACCAGTCGGGACGACGAGGAACTCCTGGATCTCGGTCGCATCTTCTGCATGCGCGCCTCCACCGATCACGTTCCCGAGGGGGAGAGGCAGCGATGTGGCAAAGATGCCGCCGAGATATGCAAAGAGTTCCAGTCCGATTGCAGATGCGGCTGCCTTTGCATTCGCAAGCGAGAGTGCAACCGCGACATTGGACCCTGTCCGGGAGAAGTCAGGTGTACCATCGGTCTCCCTGAGTGCACCGTCAAAGCCCGCCTGGTCGCGTGCGTCACGCCCGATCAGGACCGGGAGGAGGTTTTCACCGGCAGCCTGTACTGCATCCCCGGGCGGGAGGACCTTCGCTTCGGCACTCCCGGTGCTCGCACCGCTCGGTGCAGCTGCCCTGCCGAAGCCGGACGCGGTGGCGATATCGGCCTCCACGGTCTGGTTCCCCCGGCTGTCAAGGATAACGCGGAGCCGGATATCAGTGATAGTTGTCAATTCTCCGTCACTTCCTCTTCACGGTGATGGGGATGACATCGCTTCTGAACTCCTCGAGCGCGATCTCGAGCGGGTCAATCTTGTCGGTCTTCACCAGGAGCGGAGCGCCCATCGATATCTGCAGCGCGCGGGCTCCGATTATCCGCGCCCGTTCATACCGGGTGAATGACTCCATTATGCATCCTCAAAACGTATGATCTCATAAGATGTATGGGGTCGCTGAGATTCGAACTCAGGTCACAGCGTCCCGAACGCCATAGGATAGTCCAGGCTACCCCACGACCCCTCACTGGTACGGGTTGAGATCATCAATTATCTCTTTGTGCGTTAATAACATTCGCCTGCAACAGTAGCGTTCCAGGCCGAGATCGTCGAGGATCTTTTTAGGATCCTCTCCTGCATCGCGGCGCCGGATGAACTCCCCGTACGCAGGTGAAATGACCTTTCCACAGGTGAAACACCGGATTGGTATCATCGGAGAGCCTCCGTCAGGTACAACTGATCCCTCACCGGTACGACTTCTGGAACTTCTTCCTTGCACCGCGGCCGTGAGGCTTCTTTACCTCTTTCTGACGCGAGTCATTAACAAGGAGGGTCCGGTCGTATGTCAGGAATACATCCTTGATCTGGGGATCGGAGTGCCACTTCAGGATACCCCGTGCAAGTGCGGTCCGCACGGCCTCTGCCTGCCCCATAACGCCGCCCCCGCGGACATCAATCGAAATATCCACGCCTTCGAGGGCGTTCGGGAGGAGGAGGAGGGGCTCGGAGATCTTCATGCGGGCGATATCGGTCCCGTAGATCGAGAGAGGAACGGAGTTCACCCGAACTCTCCCCTTCCCGGTCCGAAGCGTCGCCCTGGCAATGGCGGTCTTCCGTTTCCCGCTTGTATTGACGATCTTTCCCACTGGATCACCTCAATCAGTACTTTGCACCGAGGTAGGTGCTCACCGCACCAAGCGTCACATATTGTGCGGAATTCAACCGGGAAGCGTGCGCAGCGGCGGGGGACTCCTTGGTGCTCCCCGCAAATTCAGCAGGTACACCGACATAGACCCTGACGCGTTTGAACGCTGCTGCCCCGCGTTCCTTTTTATAAGGGATCATACCCCTGATGGTCCTCTTCAGTATATGGTCCGGACGGCGCGGGAAGAACGGACCACCCTCCCGGGAGCCACGCATACGTTTCCGGTAGTACTGGGAGAGTACCCGGGCCCGGGAGCCGGAAATAACCGCCTTTTCGGCATTCACGATGGCGATCGTCTCGCCTGACAGGATCCGGCCTGCAACCAGGCTTGAGAGCCGCCCAAGCAGGAGCCCTTCTCCATTGATCACTGTGACCATGGCATCTCACCTCAGTATCCGTACCTGGCTCCCTTTCGGGTTGCTCTGCACCAGCTCCTCGATGGTCATGCACCGGCCTGAAGCACCATTGATCTTGGCACTCGCCGAGGCGCTGAAGGTGAGGGCTGCCACGTTCACCTGGCGCTCCAGGACTCCGCTCCCCAGGACCTTTCCCGGGATGAGGACCGTCTCACCATTCGCAGCATAGCGGTTAATCTTGCTCACGTTCACCTCGGCATACCGGGTGCAGGATCCTTCCAGGCGCTCGGCGATGTCCCGCCAGATAGCCACCTGGTTCTCCCGTGAGGTATCCCGGAGCAGGGTGATAAGGGTGGTAAGACGAGGATTACTCTTCTCTCTTCTTGTATTCATCTCATGCCACTCCCGTAATCGTGTCTATCTGCGTCACCATCTCGTCCGACTGGTTGATGATATACCGGAGCCCTTCCCGCAGGATCGTTCCTGCGGGGAGGGACCCATCACTCTCCACGACAAAGAGGAACCGGGCAGGGTCTCCCTCGACCATGATGGCAGGCTCTTCCCCAATCCCGCTGTCACTGCATGCCTTCTCACAGAGCCTGCAGAGTGAACAGGAGTCGAGCTTTCCAGGCAGGATGACCGCCTTCCGGTTCTCGGTCCCCAGTATCCCGCGCGGGCATTTCTCGATGCAGAGCCCGCACCCGTCGCAATTGTCCCTGATCCGGATGACCGGCTGGTTCTTGTAACCGCATGCAGTGGTCGGCTGCCATTTCGCATGCTCCCGGCCGGTAGAGAGGACTGCCTTCGCCTCGACGACCACCTTCTGGTCTTTTACCAGTTTCACCACAGGGATGTCATCGTATGCAGGAGCCGCTGCGGGGTCCTGCGGGATGAGGTCGCGGGAGGTGACCATGCCAGGTCCCTCCACGCTCATCGTAAAGGTAGCCGTGCAGGCCGGACACCCTTCCCCGCCACAGGTACACTCGTCCCGTCGCCGGTAGACCGAGAGGTCAGTCCGGATGGGGATGAGGCCCAGGCGGTGGGCGAACATCTCGTCAAAGAGTGCGCTCGTGTTGTCGTAGATCCGCACATCCTCGATCGCAAGGGTTGGTACCTCGGCGATCATCGCACGTCGGAGTGCATTGACATAGGCCGCTGAAGCACCGCTGATGCGGAACCATGCAGCCCCGTCGGAGAGACTGGTGAACTCGATATCCATCACACTCTCCTTCCGCGCCGGCCCCCTTTCGACCGGATTGAGTCATGCGGGACCGGGGTGACATCCTCGATCCGCCCGATCCTCATCCCCGCACGGGCGAGGGCACGGATCGCAGCCTGTGCACCGGGGCCGGGGCTCCGCTGTTTCCCGCGGCCGGGCGCCCGTACCTTGACATGGAGACCGACGATCCCCTTCTCTCTGGCAGCTGCAGCGACGTTCATGGCCATCTGCATCGCTGCATAGGGGGAACTCTCATTCCGGTCCTGCTTGACCACCATGCCACCGCTACTCTTGGTGACCGTCTCTGCCCCCGAGAGGTCAGTGACGGTGATGATCGTGTTGTTGAAAGAGGCGAAGATATGGGCGATGCCCCATTTCTCCTTGTCACTGCTCATCGTGAACCGCCCCCGGTACGGGTAATCCGGGTCCGCTCGGCGTGCGCGCCGTCACACAGCGGGGAGTTCATGTAATAGCTGATATCACCCTCCTCGTTCCGCGTGACACGGTAACTCGGGATGGTCACCCTGCGACCTTTGATCGCGATGTGACCATGGGTAATGAGCTGCCGGGCCTGCTTCGGCGACCGGGCGAGTCCCTTCCGGTAGACAACCGTCTGCAGGCGGCGTTCCAGCTCCTGCTGGACCCGCAGGGAGAGGACGTCCTCGATATCGGCACCGGGACCAAGGAGCCCCACCCGCTGCATGTGATCGATCAGCTCGGCCCGCTTGGTCGCGATCCTCGATTCCTCGATTCCTGCCGAGACCATGGCGAGGAGGTCACGGGCTGCACGGCGGTAGCGCCTGAGCTGGCCCGTAGCCTTCCAGACCTCGCGCTTGTTCCGAAGACCGAACTCCACGACGAGCCGGGTCTCCTCCTCGATCCGGGACTTTTCAAACGGCCGTTTCGGCGTCTGGTACCTGGTGTAGTTCTTGCCGGGATATCCCATCGGTTCACTCACTCCTTCTTGCGCCTGACACCGACGGTCGCACCGGTGCGTCCTGTAGACTTGGTCCGCTGGCCCCGGACTTTCTGGCCAGTCTCATGGCGGATGCCCCGGTAACAGCGTATCTTCCGCATCAGGTTAACATCTTCATCGAGACTGGTCGCAACATCGGTCCCGAAGATATGGCGGCTCTCGCCGGTATAGATATCCTTTGGCCGGTTCGTCGACCAGAACGGGACGAGACCCGTGTAGTTCTCCACCACGCTGCGGATGCGGTCGACCTCTTCATCAGAGATCTTCCCCATGACGGCGTGGGTATCCACTCTGGAGAGCCTGGCAATCACCTGGGCGGTGTGCCGTCCGACTCCCGGTATCCCGGTGAGGGCTATCTGGACCGACTTGGTACCGTCGAGATCCGTGTTCGCCACCCGGACAAAGTAATTAATCTCTTCTTCCTGAGCCATCCAATCCCTCGGAGTTGAGAGTTCCTGCAGACGCTGAGGGAGGGATTTGAACCCTCGAGTCCCAGAGGGACACAGGTTTAGCAAACCTGCGCCATACCAGGCTTGGCTACCTCAACAGGTGGAATCTCGCATCTTTCGATACTCGCAGCACCGGCGGTGCTGCTCCATGAATGGTGCGGTATACATTTGCACCCGGTTGGCTGATAACCCTTTGGGTACCTGCGGGATCAGAGTGATCGGCCCCGCCGGGGGTTGCGGGTGAGCAGGGCGGAAGTAACGAGGGGCAGGGCGATCGTCGCATCGCAGAAACACTGGACGCGCGGGGAGCTGACTGCCTCCTTACCCCACGAGATCGCCTCTTCGAACGTGCACCCCGAAAGGCCACCCCAATGAGGGGCATCGGTGGTGAACTGAACCGCGTACGCGTGTCCACCGAGATCGGTGTCATGGATAGAGGCTATCACCTGTGTCTGTTGGATGAAGTTCTTGGGGACTCCCCCGCCGATATAGACGACCCCGGTCTTCCCTGCACCTTCAACGATGCGGGTGATTTCATCAGCATCGGCCATCTGGTCAACATCCACCTCGATTCCTTCTCTCCTTGCAATAACAAGCCCGATCCCGATAGAAGAATCGCAGAGGGCCGGCACGAAGATCGGGATACCGCGTTCCGCACAGGTCGCGGTGAGGGAGTGGCCTTCGGGGCGTTGTTCCCGGATGAACAGCCCGAGGCGCTGGATAAACTCGGAGGAAGATCCCCGGAATGGCGCGATAGCCCGGGAAAATATGGCAATCTCGCGGTCGATCCCGCGAAACTCCTCCTCGAATGCGAAAACATCGTATATCCGATCTATCCCCCTCGACAGGAGTTCGCTGTCGTCGACGTGGTGGTGCCCGATGTAATGGCGAACTCCCAGGTGTTCACAGATATCGTGGAATATATTCGCACCTGTCGAGACGATCACGTCAACGTACCGCGCCTCCACGAGTGCCGAGAGACAGCGTTGCATCCCTGCCGGGATCATCGCCCCCGAGATACCGAGCAGGATGGTGCAGTCAGGGTCCTCGATCATCCTCGTCCAGACCCCGAGGGCTTCTCCGAGCTTCCGGCCCTGGAATCCACTCTCCGCCATCCGTTCGAGGAGGTCGGCGACACCAGGGGTAGGAATCACGGGTGTGGTGGGGTTCAGGTCCATAACAGACCAGATGGCGTTTCCCTGCTCATAAGTATTCGGTCATACCACCCTGGGGCCGGATGTGCCTGCCTGACGGGAGACCACGAAAAAAGAGAGAAGAGAAGGTCAAAGGGCCCGGACGAGCGATCCCCGGGTCACGATACCGAGGGGCCTGCCCTGGTCAACCAGCGGCACCGCGCTAATATTCTTCTGGAGCATCATCTCAACCACCTGGGAGACCGTCGCAGTCTTTCCAAGTGAGAGGAGGGGGGTGCTCATGATATCCCTCACGAGGAGGTGGCGGATCCGGGCGTCCTGGTGACGGTCCTCGACGAGTTCACGGAACTTGCGCATCGCCACCGCAACATCGGTCTCCGTGACAATCCCGATCACCTGGTCCTTCTCAGTCACAAGGAAACGGAGGATAGACTCATCGAGCATCCGCCTGCGGAGGTGGACCACGCGCTCGTCGATATCGATGGTAACCACCCCCTCGAGATAATTGGTCACCGGCCCGGAAGGAGTGGTGACCCGGAGGATGTCCCCGGCAGTCACCTGGCCGATGAGGCGGTGGTCACCGTCGTAGACCACGACCAGCTTGTACCGCTGGAGGAGGGGGACCAGGACATCGAGGTCCTCGTCAGGGTAGACCGTGGTGAAGTCTTCCTGCACCGATGCCGCAACGTGGATGGAGCTTGGGGAAATTGTCGAGTTCTTCTTGCTCCCGAGTTTCTCTGCTATCGTCATCCGGGAGACCGTACCTGCAACGGTATTGTTGTTCATCACGATCAGGGGGTCTATACCCTGGTCGAGCATCCGGTCGAGCGCCTCGGTGATGGCAGCCGACTTCGCGATGGTGACTGGCTTTACCATTACGTCCTTTACTAGCATTTCCTTGCTCATTTTGCCACTTCCTTTATGATATCATCTCTCTTAACGATACCTTTGGCCGTTCCCTCATCTTCAACGACCACGCTGTTTATCCTCTTCTCCCGCATCAGGCCAATAACCTCCTTTACCGGGGTTTCCCGGGTGACCGTGATGACCGGCCGGCTCATCAGGTCTTCTGCCACCGCGGATACATCCACCACATGGCGGAACTCCTTCTTCCCGGCAGGGTCTGCGCGCCGGAGACGGACGAGGTCCCGTTCCGGGATTCCCCCGCGTTCCTCGGAGTACGAATAGAAGGCAAGGTTCGTCTCGGTGAGGATCCCGGCAAGTGTCCCGTCATTGTTCACTACCACGAGCCGGTCGTGCCGTTCCCGCATCAAGGCAATGATATGGTCGAGGGAGTGGTAACGGCTGACAAGGATCGGTTCTTCCATGAGTTCTTCTGCATTCATCCGGATCCGGTTGACCTGGGCTGACCGCAGGATATCCGCCTTGGTAACGATCCCGGCAATCATCTCTCCGTCCATGACCGGGACCCCGCTGATATCCTGATCTATCATCAGCCCTGCCAGTCGTCTCACCGGCGTATCAAGTAACACGGTCACCGGGGTTCTGGTCATCAGGAGCTGTACCGGGATCCGGTCGGTCGGTCTCCTCCTCCAGACCGGTTCGCTCTGGCGCAGCCGGTAGCCGATATCCTTCTTGGTGATGATCCCGGTCAGCTTCCCGTCTGCGACCACGAGCAGGCGGGACACCCGGTGCTTGAGCATCAGGTTCCGGGCCCGGGCCAGGTTATCTTCAGGCGCGACGATGAAGACCGGGGCGCTCATGATATCTGCGGCTATCACGGTCAATCCCCCCGGCAAAACGCCCGGATCAGGTCGAATTCCGTCACGAGCCCTATCAGGCGGTTGTTCTCGATGACCGGCAGGGCCCCGATATCCCGCTTCAGCATCTCCTGGGCCGCAAGGGTGACCGGCTTCTCCGGGGTCGTCGTATAGAGGGGTCCGGAGACCAGTTCCCGGACTGGCAGCGCCATCATCTCTGAGACATCGCCGGTTATCAGCCGGGGAAACACGTCCCCTGACCCGAGGTATGCCATGATGTCCGTGGTGGTGATGATACCGTACAGGACGTCATCGCTCACAACCGGGAGGCGCCTGAACTTCTGCGCGGTCATTTCACGAGTCACCTGGCCCAGCGTGCTGTCCGGGCCCGTGACACGCAGGCCGGTGCTCATCACATCCTCGACGAGGACCGGGGAGCGGTCATGGGCCAGGCTGCGGAGGACATCGCGTTCTGTGACGATACCGACGAGAACACTGTCCTGGCCCACGATAGGAAGCCCGCCTATCTTCCTGCCAACGATAGTTCCAGTGACCTCACGGATTGTCGCAGTGTGGGGCAGCGTCACGAGCGCCTGGGTCATGATGGTCCGGACATTCTCATTGATCGCCGCGAGCAGGTTTCCCCCATGCTTCACCTGGACCAGGTTGAACTTGTCACCCCCGCCAAGGAAGTTGATGATGTCGCCGGAGGTGAGGATACCGCGGATCCGCCGGCTTCCTGCATCGATCACAGGCAGGCGGCGGAACTCCCAGCGGGTCATGGTCTCGACGGCCCCGAGGATACTCATCGATGGGGGGACCGAGATAACATTCCGGGTCGCAATGGCCATCACTTCCCCTTCCTGGTTGACGATATGGGACTTGAACTCAATCGGGCCCCGGTCAAACCTGCCCGGCATCTTCAGGAGCTTGTCACCCTGTTTCGGTATTTTCTCGGTATTGTGCATTGATATTCCTCCTTTCTTATCCTCTGTCCTTCCCGGGTCTGCCTGTCAGGCCATACCTTCAACGAACTTTCTCCGTGGCCCGGGTAAGACCCTGAAGCACGTCATGGCGATCGATTATCGCCGTCATCTGCCCCCGGTCCATCACCGGGAGGCGGCTTACGTTATGGCGCACCATGATCTCGGCTGCCGTTGCAATATCCACCTCTGGTTCCACTGTTATAGCGGGAGTCGTCATGATACCGGAGACTGCCATGCCCGACCCACTCCCAATGGCCTTCCGGTAGCGTCCATTCTGCAGGAGGTCCCGCCGCGAGATGATGCCGATGAGCTCACCCTGGTCCACGACCGGGAATGCGGTGTAGGTGCTCTCACATATGAGCACATGTATCCGCTGTACCCGGTCATCAGGGCGACAGGTCACCACTCTCCTGGTCATATAGTCCTGTACCTGCCCGGAGAGGACATTCCGCCCGATCACAACCGGGAAGATATCAGAGAGGAGAACCCCTCCGATCACGTGCCGCTGCTCATTCAACACTGCGGCACTGTCACTACGGGCGTCCCTGATGGCACAGGCTACCGACTCCACCGGGTCGTGGAGCGAGGCTTCTGCGCAGTCCCTGATGAACCCCTCGACCGTCACATTGGAGCGTGTCTGTGCCACTCTCAGGACGTCAGTGATATCGATCATCCCGAGCAGCTTTTTCTGGCCGTCATGGACGTAGATCTCCCTGAACGATTCATCCCTCAGGATCTGGCGGGCCCGCGTCACGGGGTCCCGGGGAGTGAGGAGGGGGATCTCTACCATGAAGGATGAGACATCCCTCATTGAAGGAGTTCCTCCTCGCGGCAGGACGGGCAGAGCATGATCGTGTCGGTCCTCCGGAGGTCAGCGGACATAGCACCACAACGGTCGCAGATCCCGTCAATGACCTCGTCATCGCGGTTGATCACGACAAGGTCGATCATCAGGTCATTGATCTCGGTCGAGATGGTGAGGATATCCCTCACGGTCACAATCCCGATGACGCGTCGGTGCTCGTCCACAACAGGAAGCCGTCGGACCCTTTCCTGAATCATCATATGGGCTGCATCCCGGACCGTCTTGTCTGCGCCAATCGTCTTGAGAGGAGTACTCATCACCTCTGCGACGCTGACGGCGCCAGGACGCCGGTCTTTCGCCACGACCTTGCAGTTGATATCCTGCTCGGTCACGATCCCGATGGGGAGGTTGTCCCTGATGACGATGCAGCTGCCCACTTCATCACGGCACATCGCCATAGCCGCACGGGCTACGGAATCCTGAAAGCCGATTGTCGTCGGGTTCCTTCGCATCACCTCACGTATGGGGACACTCGTCTCGAAATGTATCGAATCGGAACTCTTCTTCACGGGATCACCCCCTCGTTGCTCGGTCCAACGGGCTGGTTACAGACAACCATACTGCAGGCATGAATATAAAGGAAACGGTTGTCGCCAATCGCATGGATCTCGCAGAATCGGTCGGATTTTTAAGCCAGGAGGTGGCAACCATAATAATGCGGCTCTGCCATAGGGTATGGTACCGGACTTCCCGGCCGGGCAGGAATGGATGATCGATACTCCTGTACCCCCTGGCATGGAACTCCTATACAACAGCCTGGAAAAAGGAGTTACTGATATGGATATCCTGAGTAGAACAAAAACAGGCTTTTCCCGCTTTCTTGCAGCATTTATCCGAAAGAAAAGGTCAAGGATAGGTATTTACGGCCCACCGAACGCCGGAAAGACCACCCTGGCAAACCGTATTGCATCCGACTGGACCGGGGAGCAGATCGGCCTCGTCTCCCCTGTACCGCACGAAACGAGGAGGGCCACACGAAAATCAGATATCCGTATCATCGGATCGAACGGGCACTCCATCACGATCGATATCGTCGATACACCAGGCGTCACCACAAAGATAGACTACAAGGAGTTCATCGAGTACGGGGTGGAGAAGGATGCAGCGATCCAGAGAGCCCGGGAAGCGACCGAGGGTGTTGCAGAGGCGATGCACTGGCTGCGCGAGGACATTGATGGCGTCATCTACATGCTTGACAGTACGACGGACCCGTTCCTGCAGGTGAATATCATGATGATAGGGATAATTGAGAGCCGTCACCTGCCGGTTCTCATCGTCGCAAACAAGATTGACCTCCCTGACGCATCACCCCAGAAGATCAGGAACGCGTTCCCGCAACACCCGGTAATCGCGATCTCGTGCCTGGATGAACGGCCCCTCGAAGAGCTCTACGAAAGGATGCTCCAGCATTTCAGGTGAGGGTATCATGCCAGAAGGAATCCAGATTGACCTGATTTCCGAGGAGAGGCTTGCAAAACTGACCACAACCGAGAAGGTTCACCTCATCCTCGACAATGTCCGCCAGGGCACCATCGTGATCCTCGAGAAAGGCCTGGACCCGGATGAGCAAAGCAGGCTGATCGAGATGACGATGCGCGAGATCCTGCCGGACGGCTTCAACGGTATTGAGATCGAGACATACCCCACCCGGGAGGCACGACCAGGTGTCCTCGCCCGCCTGATGGGAAGGCCGGTTACTGAATCGCGGCTGACAGTAATCGGTCCTGCTAATAAGATGCGGATGATCCGTAAGGACCGGGACCTGATCAGCGCGTGGATCTCGACCCAGTGAGAGGAAAGGAATGCCACACAGGTGTGCCCGCTGCGGGAAGGAGTTCCCTTCCGATCACGAAGCACTCCTGAAAGGCTGCGATGCCTGTGGAGCCAGGAAATTTATCTTTTCCGGGCCCGGAGAAGATTCCCGGGCCAGGGAGATGCCTCTCCGGGAGAGAGGGCAGTGGCCCCCTCTCCCGCAGGGACGCCACACGCCCGATCAGATTGTTGCCGATGCAGGAGGCCCCGGGGAAAAAACGGTGGAGGAGACCACCCATCCCACTCCCTCAATGGAGACCGCTGGACCTCCTGCAGACAAGGATACTGACCACGAGATGGTGGAGAGTATCCGTATCCTTTCCCCGGGATCCTACGAATTGAATATTGCCAAGATGGCTGACTCTGATGAGAGAATAGTCGGTATTGGAAAAGGCGGGAACTACCTGGTTGACCTTGTCTCGATGATCAAGTCAAAGAAAACCGGTCGCAAGGAGTAGCACGCACCGTTCTTTCCCGCTTCTGCAAAACCGTGGCCCGGCGTTCCACTACCTGGCAGAGAGAGATCATACCAGTAGCCTCAACCATTCCCCAGGTCAGGGAATCATCTGGCACAGAACAGATCAGGTGATATTCTCAACGCTGTAACCCCTGCCCGCGAGGAGGTCGATCACACGCTCCCTGTGGTTGCCCTGGAGCTCGATCGAGTTCCCCTTCACCGTACCACCGCATGCGAGTTTCCCTTTCATGAACTTGGAGAGATCCTCGAGGTCGATATCGGTCGGGTCAAGTCCTTCGATAACGGTTACTTCCTTCCCGTACCGGCGTTTATTCACTTTTACATTGATTCTTTGCTGCTCTTTCGCGACTTCCTCACAAATACAGAGTTCCTTTGGTAGTCCGCACGTGGGACAGATACCACCATTCATTGCATTGTACCTTTCAGCTCTCGTTATATATTTATTCGTATTGCACGGGGCTTAATGGGGCGATATTGGTCAGAAAAGGCAAAATTAAAGATATTTCACCAATCCACCCTATTGCCCGGGAGGCTTGCCCGGTCCTGCACGCACCACGCCGTCACTGCCCGGCTATACCATCACTGCCCGACTATACCGTCACTGCATCACGCCACCGGTGACCCGGACACACTCCCATCCCACATCCACGACCCCGAACACCCTAACAGGCTGTCATAACGCCACACCGCAGGCCTGTCATACCGTCACATCATCAAACAACACGGAAACCCCACTCATCTCCCGCATATACGACCCTGAACACACCGCCAGGCAGTCAACGCATCACCCTGCCAGCGCATGAAGACACCCTTCTCCCGCATACAGGACCCCGAATCCCCCAACAGGCTTGTCATACCGTCACACCGCCAGTCAGTCAAAACGCCTGGTCACCAGGAACCCGGAGGTTCACTCGATCTCGCATGCAGGACACCCCCGCATGATCACCTGCCCCTCGCGACAACGGTCCCGGAAGACGGTAATCCCCTTGGCCCCCCGCTCCCTGGCAGCGAGGAAGACACGGGAGATATCCTCGCGTGTTGCACTGAAAGGCAGGTTCACGGTCTTTGAGACGGCGTTGTCCACGTGACGCTGGACGGCGGCCTGCATCGCGAGGTGCTCCTCGGCAGGGATCTCTGTGGCAGTCCGGAACACTTCGACCAGGTCAGCCGGCAGGGGGAGGTCCTGTACACTCCCAGACCTCCGGACCAGGGCAGTAAGCCAGTCTCCGTCTGTACGGTTCGAGAGGATGTCTGCCAGCACCGGGTGGAAGAAGGAGAGGGTCTCTCCCGCGATGCTCCTCTCGTATGCGAGGGAGAAGAGCGGTTCGATACCGGAACTCGTCCCTGCGATGATATGGAGTGATCCCGTGGGGGCTACCGTTGTCACGGTTGCGTTCCGGAGTGGATCAGGTAATATGCTCATCCCGAACGCGGGAAACGCCCCGGACTCCGCCGCCAGCTCATATGATGCCTCGCGGGCATTCTGGTGCAGGACGGCCATGACCCGGCCGGCGGTCTCCTGCGCTTCACGCGAACCGTAGGGTATTCCAAGAAGGACCAGGGTATCTGCAAGCCCCATCACGCCCAGTCCGATCTTCCGGGTCAGGAGGGACCGCTCCCGGATCCGGGGGAACGGATAGGTGTTCCGGTCTATCATCGCATCCAGGAACCTTGTTGCCATGCGGCCGAGGACTCCTGCCTGTTCCAGGTCCAGCTCGTTCCTCCTGACAAGGCGGGAAAGGTTGATGCTCCCCAGGATGCAGGACTCAAAAGGAAGCAGGGGCTGCTCACCGCATGGGTTCGTCGCCTCGATGCAGCCAAGCCCTGGCACCGGGTTCGTTGCATTGATGGTATCAAGAAAGAGAATCCCGGGGTCCCCCCCCTGCCACGCCGCACCACAGATTGCTTCCCATATCTCCCCGGCAGGCACCTCGGTGGTGACTTCCCCGTTCCTGGGGTTGACGAGCGGGTACTCTCTGCCGGTCCCGAGAGCGGCAAAAAAATCCGCAGAGATGCCAACCGAGAGGTTAAAGTTCTCAAGACCGGGGCCGGTCTTCGCACGTGCAAATGCAATAATATCCGGGTGGGAGACCGGGAGGACCGCCATGTTCGCTCCTCTCCTCCTCCCACCCTGCCGGATCGCCGCGGTCGCCTCGGAGAAGACGCGTATAAACGGTAACGGCCCGCTCGCAACCCCACCCCGCTTCCCTGCGCGGTCTCCTGATGGCCGTATCCCTCCGAAGGAAAAACCCGTCCCGCCTCCACTCTGGTGTATCCTCGCCATCCAGCCGACTGCCCGGAATATCCCGCGTACAGAGTCTTCTACCGGCAGGACAAAGCAGGCAGCGAGCTGACCACCAGGGATACCGGCATTCATCAGTGCCGGAGAGTTCGGGAGGAAGAGGAGATCTTCCATCATCCTGCAGTACGGACCGGCACGACCGGGCATCACCGCCTCCGCAACCCTTGCGCACATCCCTTCAGGCGTCTCACCGGCGAGGAGGTAGCGGGCCTTGAGGAGGTGATGGGCAGCGGCGGTGATCTCCATGAGTGGGAGAGTGGTCGCCAGACTCAAAAACCCTCCCGGAGAGGATCTGTACATGTCGGTGATGGTCCTCGGGACCGCCTCCCATGTAGGAAAAAGCACAATAGTTGCGGCTATCTGCCGGGTCCTGGCAAACCGCGGGGTCCAGGCAGCGCCCTTCAAGGCCCAGAACATGAGCCTCAACTCCTGGGTGACGCGCGACGGGGGGGAGATAGGGATCGCGCAGGCAGTCCAAGCCTGGGCCGCCCGCCTCGAACCCGAGGTGGCGATGAACCCCATCCTCCTGAAACCAAAGGGAGATGCCACCTCACAGGTCGTCCTGATGGGCAGGCCCTACAAGGACGTGCCGATCAGGGAGTATTACCAAGAAACGCCATTCCTGCTCGAAACCGCGGTTGCGGCAGCCCGCAGCCTGATCGGGCGCTACGGCCATATCGTCACCGAAGGTGCAGGGGGAGCCGCGGAAGTGAACCTCTACCCAAGGGATATTCCCAACACCCTCATGGCAAAAGAACTCGGCCACCCGGTCGTGCTCGTCGCAGACATTGAGCGCGGGGGGGTCTTTGCCCAGGTCGTCGGCACCCTCGTGCTCCTTCCGCCAGAGGTCCGCCAGATGGTGATCGGAGTGATAGTGAACAAGTTCTGCGGGGACCCGGACCTCTTTGCCGGCGGCGTCCGGGACCTTGAACGCCTCACCGGTGTCCCGGTCCTCGGCGTGCTCCCGGTTGCTGATGTCGGACTCCCAAGCGAGGACTCGCTCTCCCTTGCAGATAAAAACCCGGGGGCCAGCCCCATCCGGATTGCCGTGCTCCGCCTCCCGCGAATCTCCAATTTCACTGACTTCGAACTCCTTGAGCGGGGGGCCTCAGTGGTGTACGTGACCCCGGGTGAACCCCTCGGGGAGTATGACGCAGTCATCATACCGGGTACTAAGAACACCACCGGGGACCTGGACGTCATCCGTAGCTCAGGGGCAGACCGGCAGATCCTCGCGGCACGGGGGGCAGGAGTGCCGGTCATCGGTATCTGCGGCGGGTACCAGATCCTCGGGAGGAGGATATCAGACTCAGGCATCGAGTCAGCCAAAGGGGAGTATGAAGGCCTCGGACTCCTCGACGTCACGACCCGCTTTGACCAGTATGCAAAGATGACGCGGCAGGTCCGCCGGCGGAGCTCCCGGGTACCTCCAATCCTCTCCAGGATAGAGGAAGTGACAGGCTACGAGATCCACATGGGCGAGACCGTGCGGGGTGGAGACAGGGAAGCATTCGATGGGGACGGGGCAGTCAGTGCAGACGGACTGGTCATAGGGACCTACCTGCATGGCCTCTTCCACGACCCCGGGGTAGTTGCCGCGTTCCTTGGCTTTTTATCTGCCCGGAGAGGGCTCGTCCCCGGTGAGCAGGGGGGAAACCCCCCCGAAGACCTGTATGACAGGCTCGCCGACCTCTTTGCCGCCCATATCCACATGGATCCCGTGCTTGCCTGTTTCAGGACGGAGGATAGCTGAAGGAAATCCCGCACCAGGGTTCTTTAATAAGGGAACCCGGCTATATCTCTGGCAGGCACGTATCTTCCGCCTGGGCGGTGTACTCCGATGAGCATGCGGATATCACTCACTATCGACACTGAGACGATCGAACGGATCGAGCGATATGCCAAGGAACACGCACTGGGCAGGAACCGGGCGATCCTCGCATGCCTGGAGGCAGGGTACACCCGCCTCGCCGAGGAGGGCGAGACTCCCGATACCACGCCCCGCGCATTCGAGAATTACCAGGAGATACTGGCATCGGTCTCCGAGATGAAACGGACGATCGGTGACCTCCAGGCAGAACTGCGCCTTGTCCGCCACCTCCTGGAGGGGGAGGGGGCAGCAGAGTCCCGCGCGGTGCCCTACCAGACACACCGCTGGTGGGAGTTCTGGCGGACCATGTAGCCCGCTCCAGTGGTCAGCCGATTACGTTCATCATGCTGCGGTAGCCTTCCCCCCGCCGGTCTGCACACCGGACGGCTCCCACCCGCCGGAGATCGACTGCACGGACCTCTCCACCGGTCGGGCAGTAGGCGAGAGACGGGGACCTAACCCAGTCGTTTCCAACCAGGAACTCGCGGCAATGGGCACAGAAACGGCAGTGATCGACGGTCTCCTCTTTCCCGGGAAGACAGGGGACCAGCCCGCCCTGTACCGGGAGCTCGCGGTACCGGGACTGTTGATCCGACATCACCACCCTGGTCTGCCTGCCGGGCATTAAAACCTCTGTGACAGAGCACAATGCCACCGGAGCGCGAGGGAGGGCGTTGCATTGATGCGGGAAGAGGGCCCATGGGTTCAGTCAGAGAATATACCGGGAGCTTGGATTTTCATGCGCATCACTATCCTTCGTATCGCCTGTGTCATTCTTGCAACCGCCTCCCTGCTGACCTTTCCTGCCACAGCAGGTACCATCGCGGTAACGCAGGCAGACCTGAGCACCACTGCCCCTGGAGCGACATTTCAGATACTCCTTGACGAGGCCCCTGCTGGCCTGTCCGGCTACAGGATGGAGATCGTTGCCGGGGGGTCACCAGGAAGCCAGATCACGCAGGTGCAATTCCCTGACTGGACGACACTGTACCAGGCCGGTGCGTTGCCAGCTGCCAACACCTCGCTGAAGGCCGTCGATCTCCACGAGGCGATAGGACCTGGCGCACACAATATCCTCCTTGCCACGATAAATCTCACCCCGGGTCCCGGTGCCACGCCGGCACTTGTGATCCGCTCGGTCCAGATAGAGGATGATGACGGTAAGGTCTCCACGCCAGTCTTCCCCGGCAGCTCAGCTCAGGCCAGTGCGACACCAATCGTCACGGCACCCCCCTCTGACTCAGACCTGCCATCCACCATCACCAGAATTACCACCGCGGGCACCACCCACCCGGCCCTGACACCCTCCCCGCCGGCTCTCTCCAAAAACGTGACCTCCCGGGTCAACGCGTCTCCCGCGACACCTGTGACAACGATGAGCCCTGTTTCAACGACAAACGAACCGATAACCACCCCGGTCCCAACAGGAACGGAGACACCGGTCCCCCCACCGGCATCAGCTGCTACTCCTCCTGTGACAAAGACACCTGCTCCGGCCATCCTTGTCCTGGTTGCGGCAGGAATAGCCGTATCCATGCGACGGACCTGATCCGGACAACCCGCAATCTGATACCGACTGGTGCAGGGGAAAGGCCCGGGTGAGGGCTCACCCTCCCTGCCCGGGGATCACTTCTCCAGACCTGCTGCACATCTGGTAAAAAAGGAGGCCTGTCCGCTCGGCAAGGGGATCACTCCCCAAGTGGCAACAGGCGGTGATGCAAAGAAACAGGTGCGGCTCTGCATAAGGTGAGGAGAGCCGAAGATCCAGCCCCGCCTGTTACGATCAGTGACGGATGGTATTCCCTGTTCACTAGCCCCACCGGACCATAGAGAGACGGCAACAGGTACCGCGGTGGAGACGGGAAGGACAGGTCGCTCGCAGATCGCACCACCGGACCTTATAGAGACGGCAGCAGGTACCTCGAAGGTATCATCCAGGCGGGAAGACTGCCTGCCCCCCCGAGAGGGAGTCGACCCCTGCCCGGAGGGTCTCCTCTGCCGCAGCGAGAGCCCCTTCTGCTCTCCGGAGTCGTTCCTCCTCTGCCAGGCGCCGTTCCTGCAGGCGGGACCTCTCGAACCTGATCTCCTCTCCTGCCCGGTCGAGTGCCGAGATCTGCACGGCAACAGGGTGATTCCTGTTCTCCTCGGCCCTCCGGCTGCGCACCTCTGCCACCGCAGAGTACGAGGTGACTGCCACATCAAGTTCCCGCCAGAATGCCGCAGGGTCTCCGATGAACTCCCGTTCTTCGCGGTTCCGGAGCGGGAGCGCCCCCTCGGCAGCCATCATCCCCGCCCGGGCGAGGAGGGGAGAGAGGACCGTTCTCAGTTCCCCGGGGTCAGGGAGTGCCGGCGCTGACATGAGGGTTTGGAGTGCATGAACCCCCCGCTCGATCGTCTCATCACCGGCTTTCCGGGCAAGCTTCCCGGCACGCTCGAGGGCATGGACGACCGAAGCGACACGCGCACGGACAGCCCGTTCCTTCTGCTGCAGTTCCTCGTCCATGCCCTCCATCGAGAGGCATGCCCCGTGGTATGTCGCGTATTCCTGGCTGGAGAGGAGCGTTTCCATGTCCTTGCCCCTGGCCAGGTCGCGTTCCGCCAGCAGTTCTTCCTGGCGCGAGATTTCAGAAAGGTACCGGGTTGCAGAGGAGATTGCTGCCTCAGCCTCACCCCAGGACCGGAGGGCCTTCTCCACGCTATCGATCCGGCCCTGCTGGTCCCGGTAGGCACTGAGCGGCGGGTTCATCCGGGTCACCTCCTGCCCGATACCGTCAAATGCAGCCCTCATCGCGCGAATTTCGTATGGGAAGGCGTTCCGCAGGTATTTCCCTGGCCCGGACAGGGCGCGCAACCCCCCCTTGAGCATCTCCACCATGGCTGAGTACGCCTCTTCAGGGTCCTCCGGGATGTCCCTGGAGAGGACCGCCTCCATTGCGCGGATGAACTCCGGGACCGAGTTCTTCAGGACTTTCCCGAGTTTCGGATGGACCCCACCGGCGACGGGAGGGTCCCGGATGACGTCGAGTGCGGATCGTGCCGCCTGGACCGCAGCAAGGATACGCGACCTGAAGTCCGCCGAAGCTGCAGCCAGTTCTTCCCGTGATCTCTCCCGTTCCCGGGCAAGCCAGCCAGGCAGGCTGGCGGAGTCAAGCGTAATGGTCTCCTGCTCTTTTAGGGGAGGGGCCTGGAAAAGTTCCCGTAATTTTTTCAGCATTCTGAAAGGCCACCGGTCCTAATCTGTCCCGGCGATCCGCCGGATACGCTCTACCCCGTCGATCTCGTGCACTACGCGGACCGCTGCATGCGGGACGAGGTGTTCCCAGGGCTCTCCGGCGAGCATCCGCCGCCGGATCTCGGTCCCGCTGTGGGTCTGCCGCTCGTACATCGCCGGGGACTCGGTCGGGATCCCCGCCTCAGAGAAGAGACGGATGACGAGGGGGTTGTTGGAGGAGACCCGGTCGAACGGAGGGGCCATCGAGCAGACGTGGGCGACCCAAAGGGCGTTTCGCCTGATATCCTCGATGGGAATGACGTAGAACGGCCGCGGGAACCCAGCCAGGGAACGGGTGATCATCATCACCCGCTCCCCTGCAGTGAAGGGGTTTTCAGGCTCGTGGCTCGCCTGTGCACTCCCAACGCCAATGATCACCTCGTCTGCATCCCTGGCGATCTGAATGAGGACCGACTGGTGACCGGAGTGATACGGCTGGAACCGGCCGATATAGAAGACCCGTGTCATCGCCCGGTCACCATCCCGGCTACCCTGGCCGCAAACGCCCCGGCGGTGTAACCTGCATCGATGTTCACCACGCAGAGGATTGCGCAGGACTGGAGCATTGCTGCGAGCGCAGCCCTGCCCCCGCCCATGTAGCCATACCCTGTGCTGACCGGGACCCCGATCACCGGCCGGTCAACAAGCCCGGCGACCACAGCGGGAAGGGTTCCCTCCCGGCCTGCTGCCACGATCAAGACTTGGGCGTCGACGAGCTCCCGGAGGGCCGGGAAAAGGCGGTGTATGCCAGCCGCCCCGACATCATATGCGACACGGACGGAACATCCCATCTCCCCGGCGACCACGCGGGCCTCTTCCGCCACCCGGATATCTGCCGTCCCTGCCGTCAGAATACCGATAACCCCCCCGGCAGGCTCCGGGAGCGGCCTGTTGCCGACCACCACGGTCCTGGCAACACGGTTCACCTCGACCGTGAGACCTGATGCGTCTGCCATGGAGACGAGTGCCTCCTCCTGCACGGGACTGACCCTCGTTACCAGGCACCTTCCGGCATTCTTCGCGTAGTCACCAGTGATTGCAAGGAGAGAATCGATCTCCTTTCCCTCGGCGAGGACCGCTTCGGGGACTCCACACCGGACGCTCCTGCCGAGATCGATCCGGGCCATATCCCCTATCTGCCCTATCCTGAATGACTCGATCTCTGCAGCCGCTTCCTCGGCTGAGATCTTGCCCTCGCTGACCTGAGTGAGGAGGTCACGGAGGGTTACACCGGTCTGCACCCGCAAGGTAAGTAGATTAGGGTCCGACGTGTAATAATACGTGCACAGACATGACCTATCTCCTCGCCGTGGCCGTCTTCGGGGTGGCTGCCGTCTTCTGGCTCTGGTTGCGGGACACCCGGATCTTTGCCCGGACGAAGCTGCCCGGTTACCGGAAAGCGGCCTACCGCGGGGTGGTATGGTCCGCCCTCGCCCTTGCCGGCCTTGTGATCGCACAGGCCGCACTCGAGATCCTTGGTCTCGGGATCATCCTCCTCGCGCTCTTCCTCCAGGGGAAGGATATACGGGAGAAGGTCTGGACCGATGAACGGGCGCTCGACCGGGCCCTCGGGGCTGTGAAAACCCGGGGGCGGTAAGAGCGGAAGAGGGGGCCCAGTGGAGCGATACCATGATTGCACGACCACGCGGCACACGGGACTTTCTCCCGGACGAGATGGAACGACGAAGGGACCTTGAATCAAGGTTCCGCACAACGGCACGCCTGTTCGGATACCGCGAGGTGGCGACCCCCACGTTCGAGGAGACAGAGCTCTTTACGATCCGGTCAGGAGAGGGTATCATCCAGGAGATGTATGCGTTCCCTGACAAGGGAGGGCGATCAATTGCCCTCCGGCCGGAACTGACGGCACCGGTCATCCGGATGTTCCTCTCCGAGGCACGGGTCGCCCCAAGACCCCTCAGGTGGTGCTACTTTGGAAGCTGCTTCCGCTACGAAAGACCGCAGAAAGGGCGGTACCGGGAGTTCTGGCAGTTTGGGGCAGAACTCATTGGTGTCGATACGGCACTTGCCGATGCCGAGGTTATCACGCTCGCTTCGCATCTGCTCTCCGCATCCGGCATCGCCTTCACACTCCACATCGGCCACCTGGGATTCATGCGCGCACTGCTTGCCCCGCTTCCAGAGGAGATCCGGCGGCAGGTCAGGATGTGCCTCGACAAGCATGACCTTCCCGCAGTCGGAACGGTCCTCCGGGACGCCGGGATAGAGGAACGTGCGGATGCACTCGTGTCTCTTGCCACATGTAGGAGTGTCGAGGAAGCGATTGCGATCTCCGGCCTTCCAGATGACGAAGCCGGACGGATACGGACCACGCTCGGCCTCCTCGATGCAGCCGGCATTGCCTGGACCCTCGATCCCTCCATCGCCCGCGGGCTCGATTATTATACAGGGATGGTCTTTGAGGCATTCGCCGAGAACCTCGGCGCAGAGAACCAGGTGATGGGCGGCGGTGCCTACCGGCTCTCGCACCTCTTCGGGGGTGAGGAGGTCCCGTCCGTGGGATTTGCCATAGGGTTCGACCGCGTGATGGTCGCCCTGGGAGAGACCCCCCCCGCCAGTGAGACCGTGGTCGCCATGATCCCCCTGGGTAGTGGCGCACCCGCCGCATTCAACGCAGCCCGGGCATTCCGGGAAGCAGGGATCCGTACCGAGGTCGACCTCTCGCAGCGGGGAATGGGGGCAAAACTCGCCAGTGCAGCAAAGGGGGCCCGTTTCGCCGTCATCATTGGCGACCGGGAGGCGGCGGAGGGAACCGTAACGCTACGCGACCTCGTGACCGGGGAGCAGGAATCCCACTCACTCCCTGGCGCGATCAACGGGGTGAGGGCGATTGGCCCTCGCTGACGAACTCGCCAGGCAGCAGCGGTCCATCAGTGTCGCCGAGTTCTTCGAGAAGAACAAGCACCTCCTCGGGTTTGACTCCCCGGCCAGGGGTATCATCACCACAATAAAGGAGGCGGTGGACAACGCGCTCGATGCCTGCGAGGAAGCCCTGGTCCTTCCAGATATTTTCATTGCGATCCGCAAGGTCTCCCCGGAGGTCTACTCCATCACGGTGGAAGACAACGGCCCCGGGATCGTTCCCGGGCAGATCCCCTTTGTCTTCGGCAAACTGCTCTACGGGTCGAGGTTCCACCAGATACGGCAGAGCAGGGGACAGCAGGGGATAGGCATCTCGGCTGCCGTCCTCTATGCCCAGCTCACCACCGGGCAGCCCACCATCGTCACGTCCCGCACCTCATCGCAGACACCTGCGGTCCGCGCTGCCATCCAGATCCAGATCGAGACCAACGAACCGGAGGTTGTCTCACAGGAGGAGATCCCCTGGGACCGGACCCACGGTACACGAATCGAGATACGGTTTCGGAGTTCGCTTGCGGCAAAGAAACGCCTGATGGAGTATCTCAGGTATACCTCGGTTGTGAACCCCCATGCCCGTATCCGGCTAGAAATCGACGACGAGAGCATGGTCTTCGAACGTACTTCCGACGATCCAATCCCTGTTCCCGCAGCGATCCAGCCCCACCCCCACGGTATCGAACTCGGGCAGCTGAAACGCATGGCTGCCGCATCACCCCTCCCCCTTGCACGGTTCCTGGAAGAGGGGTTCTCCAGGGTCGGGAAGAAGAGTGCAGCGGAGATGATTACCGCGGCAGGCCTCCTTCCCGGGACCCCCGCGGACACCCTCCGGGGAGAAGACCTGGGCCGTCTCCTCTCCTCCATGCAGGCAGCCAGGATCCCTGCGCCCCCTGCAGGCCAGTGCCTCTCCCCCATCGGAGAAGCCCTCCTCATGCAGAGCCTGGAGCGGGAGTTCCCGATGGACTTTGCCAAGACACGTACCCGGCCGGCGGGGGTCCATTCAGGGCACCCCTTCGTGGTCGAGGCGGCACTCGGTTACGGGGGGAAATTACCCGCCGAGGGGAATGCCCAGGTCCTCAGGTTCGCAAACCGGGTCCCGCTGATGTACCAGCAGGGAGCATGCGCCATCACGTCCTGTATCAGCAGCATCACCTGGAAGACCTACAATGTGAGCCAGTCCGGCCTCCCCCAGGGCCCGCTGCTCATCCTTATCCACGTCGCCTCAACCAATGTCCCCTTCACAAGTGAGAGCAAGGACGCCATTGCATCCATCCCGGAGATCGAACGGGAGATCACCCTGGCCCTCCAGGAACTCGGCAGGGACCTGAAACTGTTCCTCTCCCGGCGGGACAGGAGCAGGGTCCAGGAGGACCGTGCCCGTGCGATCTGTGCGATCCTGCCGGAGATCGCAGCCAAGGTCGGTGAGATCGTTGAGATGCCCCCGCCTGACATCTCCTCGATCGAGGGGCGGATAATGCACCGTTGCGTAGTGAAACGCAGGAGTGATGCAGGACGCACGGTGATCGAGATCGCAAATTATACCCCGGTCAGCGGACCCCTCTCCCTGTACTTCATCTCCCCGGAGCCCCCGGGAGACCCGACTATCCCCCCGGCACTCGTCTCTGCCGCCGGGGACGACCATACCGCGGTATGGCAGCTGGAGATCTCACCCGGCAGCCGTTTCGAGACCTCTTTCCGTGCGCCTCCCGGGGGAATAATCGAGATCCGCGGGATCCCGCCTGATAAAGTCCTGGTGGTGAACCTCGATGAGCATGCATGACCTTGACCGCGACGCCGATTCACGGCTCCTGAAGATCGCCCAGCAATGGTATGACCAGATGAAAGGAGGAGAGATCCCGTCCATCTCCCTCCCCTCCCGGACAAAGCAGAATATCGAGTTCGACGACGAGACCGAGGTGTGGCGGTATGGTGACCGGGAGAGTATCCGGTCAGCAGGGTCTGCAAAGAGCGCCCTCCACCTCCTCAAGATGGCGTTTGTGATCGGGTTCGTCCGCCAGCAGGTGCGCGAGAACCGCTCGTCAACCCTGAGAGAACTGTATTACATCTCGGAAGGATGGAAACGGGCGAAGTTCGGAGCCCAGGACGAGTCCAACTTCCTGATAGAGGACCTCGAGATCCTCACCGACATGCAGCGGGAAGCGTTTCATCTCCGCCCGGAGGAGGACGGAGCGACCGTATTCGGCCCGCTTACTATAAAGGAGACGACCCGCCGCGGGGACCGGACCATCCACTGTAGGGACGATGTCGGTGAGGCAGGCTACCAGATCCCGAACAATGTTGAAAACCTTGAATTCCTCGGGCATGACGCAAAAGTCGTCGTCGCCATCGAGACCGGTGGTATGTATGCCCGGCTCATCGAGAATGGATTCGACGAGGAGCACCAGGCTATCCTTGTTCACCTGAAGGGCCAGCCAGCCCGATCAACCCGCCGCCTCCTTCACCGCATTGAAGAGAACTACCATATCCCGGTAGTGGTCTTCACCGACGGCGATCCGTGGTCATACCGGATATATGCCAGCATTGCATACGGTGCAATCAAGAGTGCGCATATATCAGATATCCTCGCAACACCCCGTGCCCAGTTCGTAGGGGTTCAGCCGGCCGATATCAGGGACTACAACCTTCCTGCAGACACCCTGACTGAACGCGACGTGGCAGCACTCAATGCTGAACTCACCGATCCACGATTTACCAGCGAGTACTGGCACACCCAGATACGGCTCCAGCTCCAGATGAACCTCAAGTCCGAACAACAGGCCTTTGCTGCCCGGGGCCTGGACTTCGTGACCAGGGAGTACCTCCCATCCCGGCTCTCGGCGATGGGAGTCATCTGATCCACCTCTTCCCAGGGCCCTGGTCCGGGGTCCAGCGCGCTTCACGGGATCCGTGAGCCCGGGAACGCTGCGGTCCTGTGCGGGGTCCCCCGGTTCACCCCAGTATTCTGCGATTCCCCTCTTGCTCAACGAATTGCCGCTTGGGAAGGGAGTCCCGCGGAGAAACACGGTGGGGAGAGGCCTGCCCTGTCCTTCAGACAAAGAAGCGGAACATGACCCACGCGATGGTCAGCATGATCACCGAATATTTCAGGCCGGCGACCGCGTCACCCTCACCCATCTGCCCAGCGACAAGGCCAGAGAAGAACCCCTGGATCATGGCAGCATGAGAGAAGATGCGTGAATAAAAGTCCACGTTAAGGCCCTTGACAAACTGTGCGCTCGACCCTGCCGCCTCTGCAGCTGCCCCGGCACTCGCCATTGTCGATAAAAATGTCGTGACTAGGACGAAGATGACGAAGACGAAGACAAAGAACGAGATCAGCACGATGATCACGTAGATCAGCATGTTGTTCTGCCGTTCCTGTTTCAGGTTGACTATCTCGTAGGTGTCGATGGCCGCAGCCCTGAGCACCTCGCTTGCGTCTCCCCCGGCACGGCTCGCCTTGGCAATCAGATCGACGCTGCGTGCCGCAAGAGGGGTGCCGAGCTGCTGGCCGAACCGGTAGATCGCCTCGACGAATGGGACATTCCACGACATTTCCGCGTCCATCTTTCTGATATGCGGGGTCAGCGTGCCATACTCCCCCATCGCTACGAGGTGGACGGCATTGGGAAGCGTCATCCCTGAGTCATTCATCCCTGCAAGGTCCCGGAAGAAGTTCGGGAGGGCATTTTCCAGGTTCTTTATCCTCCTGCTCTCCCGGAGATGGGTAATGACGAGCGGTACCAGCGCAATGAGGAGGGTAACCATGATCACGTCGTCAACGGCGGTTGATGTCAGAATCACATTGAAACCATAGCCCTGGATCAGCATCCCGGTCCCGGCCAGGAAGACGAGGAGGGCAATCGGCAGCGATACAAAGAGGATGTTGATCGGTTTATCGAACAGGACCTTCAATGGATAGCGGGTAAGCCGACCGAAACCCGAAAGATGCGCGTGGTAATCTATAATTCGTTCGTGGATCTCCACATCAGACGCCCCCGCGAGGTGCGGGACTACCTGCCTGGAAGATCCTTCCCCCTCCTTTCGGGAGGATAAGGGAGCGCGAAATTTCACCATGGTCCTGTCAGCCCTCCGGGGTCATGGAGCTGATCATCACGACGAACATGATACTCCCAAACGGGATGATGAGATAGATGATAGCATAGAGAAAGATGGGCTGGCCTCCACCACCGAGTACGGACATGATGGACTGGAGGATGATGAGAAAGAGAGGTCCTGCCACCATCGCCGTCACGTACGATTCTGCGATCAGGCCAAGGGTGTCGAGGAAGAGCTTCTGTCCCTGGCGGTTCTCGAGGGCATATTGCTCAGCCTTGGTCCGGAAATACATAGTAAGATCGCTCCCGCTCGAAATACTCCCCATCGCACCCTGGATGAACTCTTTCATCCGGAGACTCGGTGTACTCACCGAAATGATGCGAAGAGCCTCGATCAGGTCCCTTCCAAAGAGATCGATCTCGCGGGCAATGTACCGCGCTTCCACTGAAGATTCCCCGTACATCGGGCTGTTCCCGAGCTGCCGGAAGACTTCTGCCGGGGGGATCCCGGCCGTTGACATGGCCGTGATGTAGTTGATTGCATAGGGGAGCGTTGAGTCGATGTTCCGCCGCCGGGTCCCGGCCACGATTGACGGGTAAATATTGAAGATCAGGTAGGTGATCCCGGCAAAGATCGCAAACGAGATGAGGACCGCAAGGACCGTCCCTATCTGGAGGCTGTATGCAGAGAGAGCGGCAATTGAATCCGGGACCTCGCCTTTGTACTTGATCATCTCCGGGATCCTGAGCAGCCAGGTGAACAGTCCCACAAGGATAGAGCCGACAATCCCGGCAATGACCGAGGAGACCATCGCGGTTGAGAGGAACGCTTCGAAGGGGGTCTTTATCCGTGCAGAGATCAGGTCTGCCCTGAGGCTTGCATAGCGCTCCCGTTTCTTTTTCACATGGTTCCCGAGGAGGTTGAAGCAGAACCGCTCGAAGTCATTCATGCCGGGACATTCCCCCCGTACAGGTCGTTGCGGACTTTCTGGATCACGGTCTCAGGGTCGCGGAAGTAGGCGATGAAGAGATGGCTGACGTCACGGAAATTCCTTATTTTTCGTATCCGCATCCATTCAAGGACTTCCTGCCTCCTCTTCAACTCTTCCTGCATGCGCTCCTCGTCCCACCCCCGTGCTTCCATGATCGACTCGAGGACATAGGACTTACCGGAATACGTGATTTGGTCATTCACCTGGCGCCAGCGGAATACCTCGTTCGTGATGAGTTCGTTGGTGCGGGGATCAATGTCAAGGATCTCGATTACCTGCTTGTTCCGGCGGATCCGCTGACCACCGACACGGGCCTGGACCTGGACGCAGACGAGATTCAGGGCTGATAGCATATTCCGCGGGACATCGAGAGGCGGATTTTCAAGACGGTGAACCGCGCTTGCCACAGAGTCTGCGTGCATGGTCGAGTAGGTGACGTGACCGGTACTCATTGCCTGGAAGAGAGTCTGGGCTTCCCGGCCACGGCACTCACCAACGATGATATACTCGGGACGCTGCCGAAGTGCGGCCCGGAGGAGTTCGTACATGTCGATCTCACCCTTTCCTTCCGAGTCAAAGGAGGAGCGCGTGATACTGGGAATCCAGTTGGGGTGCGGGAGCTTCAACTCGCGCGTATCCTCGAGCGTGACTATCTTGGCAAGGGGAGGTATGAAGAGCGAGATCGCATTCAGGGAAGTTGTCTTTCCTGATGCGGTCCCCCCTGCAAAGATACAGGACTTGCCATTTTCCACGGCAAGCCAGAGGAACGCAACCGTGAGGGGTGAGAAGGTCCCCCAGGAGATCAGGTCGGTCGGGGTGATAGGCTCCTCCTTGAACTTGCGGATCGTAAAGGTGGAGCCATGGGCGGTCACCTCAGTGCCGAGGGTCATCTGGATACGCGACCCGTCGCTCATCGTCGCATCGAGGAGCGGTTCGGCGATAGAGATGTACTTCCCGGCGCGCTGGGCGAGCTTGGTGACATATGAGTCAAGGACCTCAGCGTCGGTAAAGACCAGGTTTGTCTTCATCGATTCGTACCGGGAATGGAATACAAAGAGATTGGTATTCACACCGTCACAGGAGATATCCTCGATATACTTGTCGTGCATCACCGCATCGATGAGGCCGTGCCCGAGGAACTCTTTGTCGATGTTGTAGAGGATCTTAGCACGCTGGATCGGGCTGAGCTTGATCCCAAAGTCGGAGACGATATCATCGATCGATTTCTTCAGGGTGATCCGGGCAAAATCAGTGACGACATCGCGGGTGTTGATCTCAAGCCGTTCGAAGATCCTCGCCTTGAGTTCCTGGAGCAGTTCTACTTCAGCCGGGGAGAGGTGTGGTTCGAGGACTTCGTATGTGTATTCATGCGTGCTGTGGTCATAGATGACCCGGATATAAGCATACGGCTCATTTACCGCATATACCTCGATCTGCTCAACACCAGGCCGTGGATTGAAGGAGAGGTCAATCAGCGGGCCGTGCAGGGCGCGGTTATACTCCTCAATATGTGTTCCAATATCCTTCAGGATGGGTATCTTGGAGAGTATTCCTTTCTTTTCCTCGGCCTTGGCAGTGATGCCCTCAACATCGAGGCTGATGTCCTGGATGACCGATGCTGACACTCCTTTCTTCCAGATATGGTCGATCTCCTGGGGTAGGTGGGAAAAATCCTCTTCTGACAGGCCGAGGGGATTCGTGCGGATAGAGACCTCTTCAACCTTGAACGTCGCCCCGCGTGGAAGGATAATCCCGGAGAGTTTTTCCAGGTCATCCACCGAAACTATCTTCTCGTCCTTATCGGTTAAAACCTCAATTTCCTTATCTTCAACGGCCGATCGCCGCATCCACCTCTTGCCAGAGGTTTTCTCAGGAACGACCGTCATCTCAGGGAGCTTGACGGGTGGTGGAGAGCCAGGCGGTGTATCTCCAGGAGGTGCAGCAGGGGTTCCAGGTGCGGCGGGGGGGGAAGCCGGTTGGGAGGTGTCCCCCGGGCCCCGGGACTCAGGGAAGGGTTGCGAGGTCTCCGGTCCGGGGGATATTATTTTTATCGCCGCCATGAGCGCTTCCTGTTGCTGATCCGGGGTCAGGCTGCCGCCTGGAGCAGTAACCACCGGGGTCCTGGGAGTGGCAGTTGCTTTCGAATCAGCAACCTCCGAGACCTCTTTCACGGGGGGTAGGACCACGTCATCAGAGACACCGGATAATTTCTGGATTGCTGCAATGAGGGCTTCCTGATGAAGGTCAGGAGCTTCAGGAACAGTCTCTTTCTGGCGGAGGGGTGCCGGCGTCTCCCCGGCAAGGGTGGAGCGCGGGGGAGGAACTCCGGCACCCATGTCCGTCCTGCCGGGAGTTGATGATGAGGGTCCGGTAACTGCTTCGATACGGGACAGGAGGTCCTGGATCCCCTGCTCCTGGTCCATTTTTATGATGGGGGGTCCTTTCTCCCCACTCTCCCTGTCGGGGTCACCCACCTTTCGCCGGTCTTTCGCCTGTTTGAACGCTTCAATCAAGTCTTCTGTAGAAATCGACTTTCGGGAGGGTTTTTCCGAATCCTCAACCATGATTTGCCACCTCTGCGGGGTTCCCGCTTGTACCCTGATACGACTGGATCTTCCCGTTCTTCCGGCTTCTGATCGTGGAATAGTTGGAGTATCTCGGTCATAAGGATTTGGCACGATGCAGGTAGGCGCGGGATATTATGCCGATCTTGGCTGGATACTTCGTAATGCAATCCGGAGAAGCCCGAGATTTGCATCCGGCCGGGTGAGTATGCACAGCGCAAGGTCCCCGTACGGGGTAATCAGGAGTTTTCCAGATACCGTCTCGAGTATTATCTGATGGAGATCGCCAATCTGCAGATCACCTGCGATCCGCGCCCCAGCACGGCGAAAATCCTCTGCAACTGCCGCTATTTGATCGAAGTTGGCATCCCCCATGGATTTTACCGCAAATCCTTCAAAGATAGCAGATACCGCAATCACCCCCGGCTGACGTAACAGCATCTTCACCTGCTCGTCATCAAAGAGGAGTGACGGGAGCGGTATCACGCCGTTTCCAATTGTCAGCCCGAGTTGCCCGCATACGGAGTATGCCTCGGAAAATTCCTCGCCAGTGTATTTATTCAGGGAGAACTCGGTTTTCGTAAGCGTATCCGTGCCACTGAAGCTGTTTATCTTCTCTACCACTTCCTCTCCCCGGAGGATCGCTTCTCCTTCCTGGTAGCAGGCACCACGAACCGAACCACCGTTGACGAGTAAAAAACCAGTTCCTTCCGGGGTCACAACATTGACCCTGCCACAGAACGCCTTGAGGTACTGGATCAGTTCACCCGGGTTACAATTCCTGACCCTGGTGACGAAGATCCCTTCTGGAATTTGCATAATAAGTGATCAGAGGGCTGCGATAAGGCGATCTTTATTTTTCTTCAGCTCATACCGGATCCGGCCGACGTTTGATTCGGCATCGGCAACAATGGCAATGAGCTCATCCGCCGAGAGAGGAGAGAGGATAATAGGCCCTTTTTCAAGTTCCACAAGTAACTGACGAAGTTCTCCCTTATTAAGTGACGTTCCCATCGCTTCGGATGTGCCAAGCCCGGTCGATGCCATGGCACCGAGGGCATCGATATCAACCTTCCCTGACATCGCACCCTCAATAACAAAGCCGTCTCTTCCCACTACGACTGCCGCAGAAACTCCTTCTATTTTAAGGAATTCTTCCAGAATCTGCTTAAGCACACCACGGACCTCCTTATAAACGTATGTCAGTCTATCTCCACTTATATAAATGCATTGCTGCCGTTGCACCATGTCGCGCCTGGTGCAGCACCATTACAAGTGAAGAAAAGAACATGAATAAAACCGTTCCTTTCCATTCTATGCATGTGTTGGAAACATCAGCCAATACTATTATAAATATTTATACAGAACACGTTTGGTGATGCAGGTTCCCCGTGGAACATTTCTCTCCATTCAAAAAAATACCAGATTCATCACAATATTGGAAGATTTAAAAAATACGCATTTCAATGGTTACTGCCTTGTAAACCAAGGAAAACACACGTATTCCCTCGTGGTTCGCCAGGGAAAAACAGTCCTTGCATCAGTTCATCAAAAGCATGGTGACGAGGCGATCTCCGAGATACAATCCATTCTTGATGAGCCGGTCGATGCAATCCTTTCTGAACTGACGCCGGTCCAGATCCAGCTTGCAATTGAGTTTAATATCTACGCCCAGGTAACACAGCCAGTCCTTCCAGTCCTAAAGAAAAAACGGGGGACCAGCCATAGCCCTTCCATTTTACCGCCCAAGCCTGATACCCCCGCGAACCCAAAAAACTCCCGCACCCCGCTACCTGGACCACGCGTGCAAGAGTCCAGGGAATTGCGATCCCCATCCCTGTTCAAGATAATATCCGAGGTCACTGCCCAGCAGGGCGGAGAAAGCGCGGCAGAAACAGATAGTGCAGTCATGATCGACCTGGACTGCCTTGATTCCATGGATTTAAATAGAATGGTCGAAAAAATACGGTCCAGCGCCCGGGATACCGTCCAGAACCTTGAACTTGGTCACCTTCTTGAGAAGGGAGAGAGAGACGCATGATCCCTGAGCTGCCAGATATGCAGCAGGTAGTAGGGATCCTCTTCCTCGCCTGGATTCTTGTGCTTGCGTGGCTGGCTGCCCTCACACTGTTCCTCATCGAGATCCATGTCAAGGTCCGTCGAATAGCGGCAAAGCAGTTCCATCCCCCGGCTCCTGCACCTGCAGGGACTGAAGTGGTGGAGAGACGGGGAAGCCGGGCGGAGCCCGTTGTACCTGGACCCGCAAGGTTCCTGGAACCCATCCAGGATGTGGAAGTCCTCTCAGAGGACCATGATATCACTGATATGGTCACAAGGGTTGCCCGGAAATACCGGCTGCTCGGCTTCTCACTCGCCACAAGCGACGGTTTGCTTATTGCATCAACTGACAAGGGGGGGGATGACGATGCAGCCAGGTACAGCCACACATTCTGTCTCGGGGAACGACCCCCGGAAAGCGGGGTCTCCCTTCTTGGAATCCGGCATAAGGGATCGGATCTTATCGCGATCATACGGTCACCGGCCCATCCGGCCCCGGATGTCTTGCATAGCATACGTAGGGATATCGAAAATATTCTTGACTGGTGGCTGTAAACGAGACCTCAAGGTTTAAATGCGTTCGGCAGGCAACACTACCATAGATAGCGCGCAGGGTGGAGTATGGTCAAGGTTCTCACGATAGCGTCCGGGAAAGGCGGTACCGGGAAGACCACGGTGACCATCAACCTCGGAACTATGCTCGCTCAATACGGTAAAAAGACGTTTATCATGGATGCCGACATCGGAATGGCCAACGTCGGCCTGCTGATCGGCCTCGACAACGTCCCCGTGACTCTCCACGAAGTCCTTGCAGGAAAGGCCAGTATCCAAGAGGCTATTTATGATGGTCCTGGCGGCCTGAAGGTGATTCCGAGTGGTATCTCTCTCCAGGGGTTCCAGGAAGCCAACCCCGAACGCCTCAAGGACGTGCTCAAGGATATCGTTGACCGGTGTGATTTCCTGTTAATTGATGCCCCGGCCGGGATCAGCCGCGATGGTGTCATCCCGCTCGCAGTGGCAGACGGCGTAATCCTTGTGGTCAATCCCGAGCTCTCCTCGATTGTGGATGCACTCAAGACAAAGATCCTCACCGAGGTCGTTGGCGGGAATGTGATCGGGGTTATCGTGAACCGGACATCACCGGAGAACACCGAATACGTGGTTCAGAAGATGGAGAAAGTACTCGGGGCGAATGTCATCGGCTCCATCCCGGACGACCCGGGTGTGAAAAAAGCGGCGGCTGCAAAGACCCCTATCGTCCTGAAGTATCCCCTTTCTGACTTTTCCAGGTCTGTCAAGCGGATAGCTGCCAAACTGGCCGGTGTACAGGCAGCAGAAACTGCTGAGGTCTCGTCTGAAAAGTTTGTCGACCGTTTTGCCAGGGCCCTTTTCCGGGGGAAGCGATGACACTTGAATTCTTCCTTCTGATCGTCTTTGGGGTTCTTATCATCCTCCAGTCCTTTATCATGTACGTGATGTATGTCCGGATTCGCCAGTTGTTACGGTTGTGCGACAGGAGCCTTGATGACCAGGAGATCGATGCCATCATCAGTACCATCGATCAGTTTAAAAACCTGAAACTGGAATGAATCCGCCTTTTTATTGTATCCTGCCTCCTGGTATCCGGATCGCTGTACGCTCGCGGGCAGGTGGTATATCCCGGACTTCCCAAAAATTAAGCAGATAGTCCTAGAGCGCTCAGGATAAACTTCTGCTTTTTCGTCAGTTCAGTGATAACGATCTTACCCTCCGCAAGACGAATTTTCTTAATCTTCTCTAGTTCAAGGAGGAGCCCTTCAACGGTGTAATCTTCCAGGAGATTGGTCTCTTTCATCTGCCGAAGGAGTCTCATCCGAATGATCAAACTTAAGAAACAGATGAAAAGAAACCCTCTCATTGATGACTCTTTCTTTGCATTGAGTGGCATTACCTGAATATCCTGTTTTAAAGTCCGGAATGCCTTTTCGATTCCATCTCGTTCACGATAACAGGTACGGCATTCTTTCCAGTCCATCGTACCCACAGAGAAGATGATCTGTTTGCCCATACGGTTAATCCGCTGGGAAACAGCGTTATTTTTAATAGTCACTATGAAATGGTCATCAGCAAGGGTCCAGGAGAAGAAGTTCTCCATATTTCCAGCCCATTCTTTAAATACCTCATCGGGATTTCTCCAGCGCGGAACCCGGATAGTTTCGATTTTTTGTTTCAGGTCGTGGATCCTGATATAAAGGAGATTTCGTTGGTCCTGTTCCTGCCGTGGATCATAATAACAATAACCGTCGATCTCGGTATTTTGAATCTTAAATGAGATTGGTTTCACAAAGATGGGATTCTTCTGGTATTTCTGCAAATACTGGGCATTATCAAGATCACGCTGAGATTCTGTCATGAGCTCCTTGATTGCTTTTAAAGATAACGTGGCCGGAATGACGAACGATAATTTTTCCTCCAGGAGCTCTTCCAGATTCCCGTGGCTGAAGAAACCCCTGTCCAAGACAAGTGTATACTTTTCAACACCAAGAGCTGTCAATTTTTGAATGGTGTTTTTCAACGTGGTGACATCGACGATGCTTCCTGGATAGATATCATACATCACAGGAATCCCCCGGTCCTTGTCTAAAATGAACGAGAGATTGATTTGTGGGAGATCCAATCCATCACGGTTATAGCCGTATTCGAGGAGATTGATGAGTTTTGAATAGCCTGAAAGACTGGTGATATCGTAAATTAACGTTGTCTGTGTTCCGACGGTTCGCACCATACTATCAATAAAGTGATCGGGAATTCCACTCTCCCCGATTTCAGATAGCAGAGTGCTGATATTCTGACTGGTGAGCGCGAGATCGGGGTGATCCAGGGTTAGTGTGGTCTCTTCATACCAGGCACGGACCAAATGCATCGCCATAGGTCGTGCAATTCTGGAGAGAGCCAACACAAAAATAACGTCGATGTCTGCATTTTTCATGAACGGATGGAGATGTTCATCGAGGTGCAGCTCATTGATAATGGCCTGGAGGGGGATGAGATTGCCATAGGTATACGCTGCTTTCGGTGCAGAAAGAAATCCCTTCTCTTCGAGTTCTGTCCTGACTTTAACAGGAACACCGTGTACATTTTTTCCAAGATACCGTGACTTGTTGCGGTTTCGTTTTTTCTCGCTGTCATAGTACGGAGTGTCTTCATACCAGTATTCCTTGCCGTTTATCCTCTTGAGTCGGACAATAGGCTTCATCTGCTTACAGTGTAAGCATATTATAGCCGATATTCGGCAGTAATTTTT
>LAHU01006096.1_pt1 | contig 51912 bp, 52 predicted proteins | sample 329631 | NCBI WGS metagenome assembly LAHU01 (sample SAMN03275698, study PRJNA271635) | activated sludge metagenome | isolation source: sample C-0 Zero hour mixed sludge faded in reactor as a methanogenic...
GGTCCTCCCGCCTATTGGCGCGCCCGGGAGCGTGAAGCCTACCACCATACCGACCCCGGTCCCGGTTACCCAGGTCCCCATGATACTGCCGGTGGACTTCTCGTCCAATATTACGAACGGGACGGCGCCGCTCTGCGTCAGGTTCGCCTCCCTTGCCACGGCAGCAGGGGCTGACGGATGGAGCTGGGATTTCGGTGATAACACCACACCCGCCGAGAGAGACCCGCTTCACTGTTACCAGAAGGAAGGGAACTATACGGTTGTGCACCGTGCCATGAAGGGCTCTCTTGCCGGTGCGAAGGTCAGGGAGCGCTATATTGCCGTTGCACCAGGTATTGTAAAAAATACTACCGGCACTGCGGGTCCTGTGCCCGATCTCCTCGTCCCTGCCATTGCGGTGATCGCGCTCATCGCCGTTGCGGGTGGGTTCATCTACCTCCGGACCCGGGGCAAGGGTGGCCGCCGCATCTCCGGTGGCCGGAAGGGAAGCCTGTAACAGAGGGATGGCCGGGACTTCTCCTCCATTCTTAAAATCTCCCTGTCCCACCTTTTTTCTCTCAAAGCGGTTCATCCTGTTGTCTGACGCCACCTTTAGATAGGTCATACACCCCATGACCACTGGTGATTGGGTGGCACAGGTACCTGGTGAGTATTATACCCACGCTGGTGTTGCACGAAAGGCGGGCCAGGGACTCGCACTCGAGGTGGCGTGCGGTACCTACTACATCATTCCCGAAGACCTCCCCTCCCTCTCGAGGGGAGAGGAGGCCGCTGTCGTGGACCCTTCAGGGGAGCAGGAAGGGCTTGCCTGGCTCTCCCCGGTGAACGACCGGCGAAAACGCGAATTAACCGCGATGATCCAGGCCCGTTTTTATATTATTCCTCTCCGTGACATGACGAGGGTCCTGTCCGGGGAGTCGGTGCTGGCACCCGTCCGCCAGTACCACCCGGCCTGAACGGGCCGGGAACACTCATTTTCCGGTAGTTGAACAGGTAATTTTCGTTTCGTTGACCAGTATACACTTCGGTTATCGCGGGATCCTTCAGGGAATGGATTGCGCATTCCGGTCCTGCCTGCTTATTCGGTTGAATCCCTGCGCAGTTTTGCCCTTCTCCTGCTCCGCCCCACTCCCTAGGGACCCGGGATAGCGGGTTTGGGAGCCGGTGAATGAGCAATAGCTGGCCGGAACAAGGCCTCCCGGCATTCCACGGAGACGAATCCAGTGACGAACCAGGATACCGGGGGAGATTAGAAGCGCCCAGGCCGCAGACCTGCCAGGTATCGGGTTGGTACCCCATGCGGGCCAACTGGACATGCCATAGACCCCCTCGGTTTGGGGCACCCGCCGAGTACAAATACAGGGCCGATATAACCGTGCAGGCCACCCCGAACGGTCATCAGGCGTATCACCAGGTCTCCCCTGCCAGAGAGTGCCACCAGCCTGCGGACAGGAACTGCCTGGAACAAGGAACAGAACCGGGTCTTGATCTTCCCGTGGTCCTGGACCCGGGGAAAACGGCTACCTGCGCGTTTCAGGATGCGAGTGGCTGGAACGTAGAATATGCGTGAAAAAGAGTGAGAATGGCCGGTCCTTCCATCAGAGGCCGCACCTGCTTGCCGGGGGCGCACGGTAGGTGAACGGGTTGAGACTGTTGGAACTGGGGGTTTCATCCGCCCAGGAGATATTCCCGGTATCGGCGATCAACCAGTCCGGGTTGACAAACAAGCGGAAGTCCCCTCCCTGGATCGGGGTATACATATGTACCGCACCCGGGACATTCCCGGAAAACGCGGGTGGACTGGCGGTTATTGTGCCTGCCGGTACCATGATGGTGGGAACATAACCTGCCCCGTAACCGGCCGGGAATGCCGGGATACCGGTGATATAATGGGGCGATACCAACGCTGCAGAGGCAAGGGATGCTCCGCCGAGCAAGAGCAGGGAGAGGAGTACCAGGATTCCTGTCCGGGCATGCATGTAGTACCTCTTGCCTGCGAATCTCAAAAAACTTGCCCGGGAATCTCAAAAAAACGCCTACAGGTCCTGGTTCCGCCCCAGGACTCCGCACAAGCCGTGTTCCGTGTTCTGGTCGTGTACCATCCATCCGGGACCCCCCGGGGACGGGTCACCCCGGGGGTGTCCATGGTGAAGACTTCACGAGCGACTTTACGACCCGATGGGTCCTGTTTTGAGCCGGGACTGCGTCACCAGGGTCAGAGTGGGCAGGTGGTGATGACCGACCCGGGATAGGTTCCATCCACGCTGGCAACCGACCAGTAGGGATTGACGAACGCACGGAAATCGCCACCCTGGATCGGTGCGATGTGGGATCCCGCCCCGGAGACAAACCCGGTGAGCGGAGGGGCACTGATCATCGATGACATGCCGGCCGCGGTTGCAGCCGATGTGATTTCGCCCGTTCCCCTCGATACTATGGGTGCATGTATCCCGTGCAGATTAGTATGACTTGCTGTGATAGGCCCTGTTCCCTGGCTGGGTGTCACTGCAGGGACCCCGGTGAGGTACGAGGGGGATACCTGCGCTGCAGTCGCAAAGGATGCCCCGCTGAGCAGGAGCAGGAAGAGGAGTACCATGATTCCCGTATGATGATTCATCTGCAGTCCTTTGCAAGGGCCCCTGAATAAAAGAAAGGATAGTACCGGTTCAACCACAGAGTCCCGCAGGTGGGGAGGTTTCATCTCATGGTTCCCACCCGCGGTGCGTTCCCCCCCTCCAATAACCGTACCTGTTCGGGGGTACTCCCGGCGCAGGGCAGATTATCAGGATATCCGGTCTGGCTGACTGCCCATGCGGCACCGTCCTGCGGTTCAATCACCGGGAACTGTGCACGACACCCCGGGGATTTGGGCGGGAGAGTGGTGGTTTTTGGTTGTGCCCTGAAGGTTCAGGCGGATGGAGGACAACCGGTCTCGTAGTTCGACCGGGTAGTACAGGTGGCCGAAGGTCCACGTAGATGGGGGACAACTCCCGTGTCATCCCGTCATTGTCGCGGTTCCACTGCTCTCTGCCTGAATTATGTAGAATGGCACTGGTATTCATGGAGGAGGTCATCCTGGTGACGTTTTGTCCATCCCGCAGGCTCTTTCTAGTTCCCGGACGATGGAAGTGTATGCAGCACGGTGTACCAGCTAGGCTCCTGGTCCTCCTGATCGTCCTTGTCACGTGTGCAGCGACCGTACACGCCGATTGCGGGTGCAGCGGGGGGACACTGAGTGACAACCCAATAGACAGCCACTCGTTCGATACATCCCCCTCCTCTGGTACTTCCACAGGGGGAAGTTCGGATAGCGGCGGAGGCAGTTCTTCGGGTGATGATTCCGGGGGACCCGGCTCTTCCGGAGGTTCCAGTTCACCATCATCTGGGAGCAGCTCAGGCGGGTCATCTTCTGACAGCAGCACCAGCGGGGGGGACTCCTCCGGAAGCAGCATGGAGGCCGGGATACTATACGCGTCCCAGGCCAGGGACCTCTATGGTAAAGGACAGTACAATGAGTCGCTTGAGCGGTATAACCAGTCAGTCCGGGCAGATCCCCACCTACTCCAGGGGTGGATGGGGCGGGGAGATGTCCTCTATGCCATGGGCCGCTACAACGAGTCGGCAGGTTCCTACATTCAAGTGACCGCTATCCGTCCTTCGGATGCGGACGCCTGGCGGGGTGCAGGGAATGCGTACAGGGAAGCCGGGGAATACCAGGCTTCCGTGCATGCATACACCCGCGCACTGACCGTGTATCCAGGGAAAGCCGGAGTCCAGGAGAACCTCACGGCAGCCCGGGCCGCCCTCGAGGCCGCGCCCAACAAGACCGGTAATGTCACCCCGCCGGTCCTGTCCGGCAGTCCTGATAGATCAACGGTCCTGCCTGTGACGAATGCAACAATGGTAAGCACAACGATACCCTCGGTTACCGATGCGAATGGCAACCCGGCACCTGCATCCCCGGTGCCCACGAGAACCGCTCCAATTCCGGCGACCCTCGTGGCGCTCACCACCGGGTTCGCATTCATCGTCACACAGACGAGACGGAAGCGCTGACAGGGGACGTTCCGGGCCCTTCGGACCAGGGGTCACGGGCCAATCCCCTCCCCATGCCCTGGACACCCTGGCTAACCGGGAAATTCTGGACCAGCATAGCTGACGTACACTGTCGAAGGAGGAACCATCTCTGAGTGCAAGTGAGAAAAGCAGGTACCAGGATGGCGGGCCTGGTGCCCGTCCCCCGGATTCCATGAACTTTTCCGGGACTGGTCCCGTGATGGTCGTCCATGGCCCTGAAGTCTTCGACTGCGGCGACGTGGAAGCATTCTTACCTCGCATCCGGCCTTCACGCGTGGTGGTTGCGGGGGTGATGGGCCGGACCGCCGCCGAGGAGTCGGGGATCCCGCACGAGTGTGCCGGTGAACCGCCTGCCGCGGTCCTCGCACGGGTCGCAGGTCCGGCATTCCTCCTCAACCACGCAAAGAGCACCGGGTCTGCAGAGGCGTTCGGTGCGATCATCGCCCGCCGGCTGGGAAGCCGGGGTCTTGTCCACGTGGAATGCCGTGACCAGACCGTCCGGCTCTGGGGCAGCGGGGATGAAGATCTTGCTAAGTCTATTGCACACATTACCGGGTTCACCCTTGCCCGGCGGACAGTACCTGATGGCGACCCTCCCGGGCAGCGGGTCATCCGGGGGTGCGTCCCCGGCGAACCCGTCTGTGTCAACGGGATTGTGATCGGCACTGCAACGGCCCCGGAAGTAACCCTATACCTCCGTTGCGGGCGTGTAGTCCCGGGAAGCGGGATAAGTCCCAAGCCCCATGGCCTGGAGAAACTCGGGGCATCCGGCCAGGTGGACCTTGCACGTGCCTGGTGCAAGAGTGGGCCAATCCGCCACCGCCCCGCAAGACCTGCAGGTCCCGCCTCCCTGCCCCGCCTGGGGAGGATCGTCGTCATCGATCACTGCGGTGACCGCCTTTACTCTCTGCTCGGGGAGGATGTCACTGGCATCCTGGCAATCGGTGATGATACCACCCGTGTCTGCCTCCATACCGCGGCGCACCGGGGGGTGCCAGTCCTTGGGATCACCGATGGTGACGAGGATAACCTCGTCCCCGGCGGCTGTGCCGAGGGATCTCTCATCCTCCGGGCAGTCCGCGAGCGTGACGACGACATCGGCTCCGAGATCGCGTCCATGGTTCCGGATGCGCCATTGTCCTGGGACGAATGGGTACGATCAGTAATTATCCGGCTTGGGGACCGGGTGACGGTCAGCAGCCCCGGGGACGACTGATGCGGGACTGTGCCCGCTGCAAGGGGAAGGGGCTCTGTGGCCTTCCCCGCTGCCCAGTAATTGCCCGTTTTGAGGCCATCCAGGCACCAAAACCGGTCTCTTCCTATTCAGGTGACGCACCATCGGTCTTCGTGGGGAGCAGCGGATACCCCCGGGTTTCAGGGGGCCCCCTCCTCACCGCGGAGGGTGACCACCCGCCAGACTGGCTCGCCCGGGGTCTTGGCATCGAGGATATCGTCGGGGTCCGTGCCCGGACAATACGCGGGTCCGCGCCAGTCGCCCGGGTTGCCGACGCCGTCCAGGAGATCGCCCTTGCCCCGAGGCCGGTGGGGGTCGAGGCGGCCTTTGCACGACCGGTCACCATGGGCCTGTCCTTTGATGGTATCATCACACCGGTGGGTCAGAGCGGGGAGCTATCGGAGCTCATGGTGACAGGGTCTGTTCCAGGAGAGCGGGTCGTGGAACGTGTCTGCGGGGATACCGATCTCCGGGCAACCGAGGCGTGCATGGCCCTGTACCGTGATGGCGTGGACCCCTACCGGATCACCACGCTCCTCTCTTCCGGTCTCATCGGGGTGCGGCGTCGTTTCGTCCCGACCCGCTGGGCAATTACTGCGGTTGACGATACCATCGGCTCCCAGCTCCGGGCTGCGATTGCCCGGTTCCCTCCCCTGGACGGTTTTCGTGTGGTATCAGGCGGCCTGTTCGGCAATACCATCGCCGCCATCCTTGCTCCCGGCCCATGGCAATTCGAGATGATCGAGATCTGGGAAGGCCAAAGCCTCTGGGCTGGCGACGAGGCATGTGTCGTCACTGATCGGGAAGGGTCGAAGAAAAGCGGGTACTCCCCGATCACCGGAGCGTATTACTCGGCACGGCTTGCGGCAGCCGAGTATCTCTCCCGGGAACGGAAGAGTGCCCGTATCATCCTGGTCCGCCAGGTCTCGGGGGACTACTGGGCCCCACTCGGGACCTGGGTGGTGAGAGAGGCGACCCGTCGTGCGTTCCAGGGCGTGGCGGTCTCCTGTCCGGGTGCTGGCGAAGCTGCTGCCGAGGTGACGAGGCAACTCGGCGCTCCCCTCTGGGCCGGGAAGAGCCGGCTTCTTAGAGAGTTCTCGGACCAGAGGACGCTTTCAGACTTTTTCCGGAGGTAACCATCTCCTGGATCGCCCTCGCGTCAGGTAGTAGCCGGCCCTCCCACCTTCTGTGCCTGCTGGATGGAGTAACGCCGCCTGATACCGTTCAAGGTCTCGATATCGGCGAGCCCTTTATCATCTCGTATCCGGACGAATCGCGGAAACCGGAGCGCGAACCCCCCTTCATAGTTTGGGCTCACCTGGATCTCGGCGTACCCGATCTCGACGACAAGGCCGGGTTCCAGGGAGACCTCCTTGCCGGTCTGTGAGATGACACTATCCCGGAGAAGTTCGAAGATCTCGGCGAGCTGCTCGTCCGAGAAACCGGTCGCAACACGGGTGAGGGGCACAAGTTCTCCCTCCCCGGCCTGGCACGCCAGGAGGAAGGAGCCAAAGAGGTGGGCCCGTTTACCCTCCCCCCATTCTGCTCCCACGACCGCGAGGTCGAGCGTGTCAACCTCGGGCTTGATCTTGATCCAGTTCTTCCCCCTTATCCCAGGCGTGTACCGTGAAGGGAGGGTCTTGAGCATGATCCCTTCGTGCCCCTCGTCGAGGGCAGCCTGGTAAAATGCCTGGATCTCCTCTTCACGGTCGGAAACGAGCCTCGGTGCCAGGACCCCGGAGACCGCCTCCTCGAGGCAGCGGCGCCTCTCATCGAGGGGGAGATCGATGAGGCTCTTCCCGTCGAGGAAGAGGATGTCAAAGACTACCGGGACAAGGGAGATCTCGCGGATTTTCTCTTCCACGTCGTGTTTCCGGCGAAAACGGCGGAGCACGGTCTGGAAGGGCATCGGTCTCCCGTTCTTCACGGCAATCACCTCACCATCGAGGATGACGTCCCTGGTAGTCGCAGCAACGAGCTGCCGGGTAACATCCGGCAGGGCATCCGAGACGTCCTCGAGTTTGCGTGAATAGATCCGGACCGCGGTCCCGACCCGGTGGAACTGGAAGCGGCTCCCGTCGTACTTCTTTTCGGCAGCCAGTGCTCCATTCTCTGCGAGTGCCCCGGTGATCGTCCCTGCCTGGGCGAGCATCGTCCTGACCGGGTGGAAAGGCCGAATAGTGACCGACTGGAGTGCCTCTTCACCCTGCAGGGCGAGGACTGCTACCTCGCCGAGGTCGTTGAGTGCCTGGTGTGCGTGCTCGACCGTCCCGGAGGTGACCGAGAACGCCAGGGCAATCGCCTCCCTGAGGTTTCCTTCTCCCACACCGATCCGCATGTCCCCAAGGATGAGCCGCGAGAGGTATTTCCCTTCTTCCGGGTTCGTATTGGCAAAGAGGCGCCTGAGAACCAGGAGTTTCTCCCGCTGCGAGCGTTTCCCGCTGGTCCCTGCGATACGCGTCAGGTCCTGGTAGACGTCCATGAGGCTCGGGTCCTCGGTGAAGAACGAGGTCTGTTCCTTGGCCACGAGGAGCTGTTCCACCGCGAGACCGACGTCCCCGGTCCTGCCGATCGCATGCAGCAGGTCGTCCCTGCTTTTGCCGGCAACGTAGGCGACGGCATCGTACAGGAGGTTCGGGCCTATCCCAAGCTTTTCGGGGCTCCAGTCCGGGAAGACCCTGCCCATTAGGAACCGGATGAGGACCGGGAGTTCCTCGCGGGGGACTGTCCTGAGGACATCAGAAACAAGCCGGATCGTCTCAAGCCTTCCGCTCACAGGCTCGATTGTACTGCAAAGGCGGGAAAAATCACCGAATTGCATGCCATCGCTCAGGGGAATATGGGAGCGGCAGTATAATCATGATTTGGCGGGACCCCGTGGTGAGGCGGGAGGTACGGGTGGCAGGCCATCAGTGAAGCAATAGCTATAACCATTGTGCCAGAGAGAATCATGACGATTCACGACCCCTCTCCAGCAGGGTTGCGAGGCAGGGCACGGGATGAGCGAGGACTGGCAGCCGGACGCGATGGTCGATATCCGCCTCGAGCGGTCGAAGCGGGACCTTTTCGAGTACATCGACAAGAACCACGAGAAGATCGATCAGAATATCGCGGTATTCTACGGCCATGTCATGACCATCCTTGAAAACCAGTTTCCTGGGATAAGTGAAGGGAGCCACGACCGTTTCATAGACGAGATCACGGTGCACCTCCTCGAGGTGAGTACCCGGGGGAGCGAGATCGAGTACATCGAGAAGCTCTTCAACCATGCGACCCGCATGAAACGGCACCGCGGCGGGCGTATGATCTTTGACATCATCCTCGGGATCCGGCTCATAGACTCAGGAAAATACACCGACGCTATTGCAATTCTCGAGAAATTCCGGACCGTGGACGCGATCATCTGCACTGCTATCGCATACAGCTACCACATCCTCTCCACTGAACGCTACCCGACCGAGGTACCCCTCCTCCCCGGCCAGCCCAGTGACATGGCCTTCAGGGCCCGCGAGCAGCTGATCGAACTGGTACGCCTCCGTCCCCCCGTGAACCGTCTCCGCTTCCCCCAGGTTATCCAGGACCTCCGTATCAACAAGATTTTCTGGTTCATGATGCGCCTTGCAATCGAGTGGTTCCCGGACGAACCCGATTACCTGAGGATCGGCCTGGAAAAGGCGAAGAAGGATGGGAACCGTGACATGAGGGGGGAGCTCCTCAAGATTGCATCGGAGCGGTTCTTCAATGACATCGGCTTCCTCCGCGACCTCTACCACTTCCGGATCGAGAACCGCGATGCATCTGGTGCCGCGGCGGTCGTCAAGCAGATGATGCAGCAGTTCCCCGACGAAGTGGAGCCCATCTACTATGGCCTCCTGCTGGCCATCATCTCCGCCCAGTCAACTGCATACCAGCGGTTTCGGAAGCTGGCCGCTGTAAAGCAGGTCCCGGTCCACATCCTCCTCCTCCTCGACTTCACCTTCGAGGCCCTCACGGGAGGCAGGGTCGAGGCGTTTGCCTGCCTCGATGATATCAAGAAGCGGCTCTCCGGGAAGAACCACTACCTCATGCTGATCGAGTACGTTGCCCTCGATATCTTCTCGGATGATGAAAAGCGTGTCAAGAACGCCAAGAAGATCCTGATCGACTCGGTCGACCAGTACTGCATGAAGACATTCCGTATCCCGGGATGATCCTGCCCTGCCTGCGTTCCGTAGCAGGAATCGTCAGATACGGACCTGGCAAGGCCAGGTGCTGCACTCCCGGTTTACTGCGACCTGGATTTCGGTATCGTCTATCCGGAGCCAGGCCCCTTCCCGTGCTGAGGACAGCGCTTTCTCCGGTGTATTGTTCACCTCTGAGAGATGGGCGAGCGTGAGCAGGGAAGGGAGGGCATCCCCGAGGTCCCGCATGAACGAGGCAGCAGCAGTGTTGGACAGGTGACCGCGACGGGAACGGATTCGCCGCTTGAGGACCTCCGGGTAGGGACCATCTTTGAGCATCACTGGGCAGTGGTTGCTCTCGATCACGAGGGTATCTGACCGGGCCATCGCATCACGGGCTGCAGGAAGGATCTCCCCTGTATCGGTGCAGCATGCGAAGCGCTGGTCGCCGTCCCGGATGAAGAACCCGCACGGCTCGGCGGCATCATGGGATGCAGGGAACGGGACGACTTCCATCCCTGCCCCTTCCCAGGTGCCGTTATACCCGCACCGGACCGTGGCAATCCCGGAAAGGCCGTTTTTCCTGGTAGCAGCAAATGCGTCCAGGCTCCCCTGGGTCCCGACCACAGGCACGTTCAGGCGGTGGGCGAGCGGGTACACCCCCCTGGTATGGTCGCTGTGCTCGTGCGTGAGGAGGATGGCTGCGATGGCCGAGGGGTCGCAACTGGCATCGGAGAGGAGCGAGAGAACTGTCCGTGCAGAGAGCCCTGCATCGACGAGCAGCGACCCTGATTGCCCTTCGACAAGGGCGCAGTTCCCGGAACTCCCGCTCGCGAGGATTATGATCCGCACGACGTGACACACTTCCTCCTGGAGATAGTGCTGTCCTGGAAGAATAATGCCTCGCCTGCCGGAACCGCCTGCAAGGGGGTGGTGATAAAGAGGGGGCACGGGTACGCCGGGGTTAGGAAGGGGCGGGAACACACTCTTCTGCTACTGGTGCGATACTGCACCGATCGGCCCAGGCTGGTGGAAGGATGAAGGAAATCCCCCCTTAACGGTCCTCGTATCTCCCTGTGGAGTCCCTGCCTGGCGTGGAAGGGCAAGGGTATTCTTCCCTTCACCGTCATCGTGCCTCCTGGTGCAGCCTCTGCCTGACTGGGGGAAGATGAACGTGGTCCCGCTGGTACCCCCTGTGACATCTGGTCCAATCCTTCGACTGTGCTACCACGGATGTCTCTTCCCAGTCAAGGCCCCTGCATCTGTCCCGGTGGAAACCACCCCGATAACCGGACAAGTGGATGTGGTCTCCCTGATCGTCACCTGGCCTGCACTCACCCAGCCTCTCCCCGCCCTCTGCAGACCTTGGGTAGACTGAGAATCCCCTGACCGCGGCTGCTCTCGGTGCTGGATCTTGATGGATAACCTTCTGATATCCCAATTGATATACCATAGAACCGTTAAACGTTCCAGCCGGAGGATATCAGTACCATGGACCATCCCCCCGGGTATTCTGAGATCGCGGCTACGTTCCAGGGGGTGGGCTGCGTAGACCGGTATACCTGCATATCCCATGGCCCCAGGTATTCCGGGACCGCTGATACGTTCCCGGGGGACCGTACCGGGTCCCCTGATCCTGAACAGGGACCTGCGGGGACCCTCCTGCGTCCCGGTGCGATACGCAGGACCCGGTTGAGGAACGGTCACGTTCCCGGGGGTCCACACCAGAGTTTTCTGCGGTGGGAGCCGGGAAATGCCGACGAATGCAGAATGAATGAAGGATAGATAGGTGATGGTCCTGGCTGGAGACGGAACAGAACCCCCCTGGGGAGGAATTATCCTCCGTGACAGGATGGGACGATGCGGGGCATTCCTCTCCGACCTCTCGGGTGGTGTCGGTGACTGGGGGACGATCCTTCCCCTTGTCCTTGGAGTCTCTGTTGTCTGCGGGACGAGTAGTTCAGCGGCATTTTTCTTTCTTGGTGCCTGGTTCATCCTGTCAGGCCTGGTATACCGGATGCCTGTCCCGGTCGAACCGATGAAGGTCGTCGCGGTGATCGCGATTGCATCGGTCCTCACTCCCGGGGCGATCATGGCCTGCGGACTCATCCTCGGCTTCCTCTTCCTCATTCTTGGGTTTGGCCCGTTCATGCAATGGATTGCAGATCACGTCCCCGTCCCTGTCACGCGGGGCGTCCAGCTCGCACTTGCCCTCCTGCTTGCTACGACGGCGATACCCTTCATTTCAGGCGACCTCTTCTCTTTTACCATCGCCGGGGCTGTTATCCTCGTCTTCCTCGTCGCCCGGACCTGGCGTAGGGTGCCGGACCTCTCGGCTATCGTGGTAATCGGCGGTGCGATCCTCGCCGGCCTGGTCCTGCATGGTCTCCCCCATGTGACCCTCCCTCCGGTATCCCTTCCTCTCCTCCCCTCTCCCGCGGAGTGGGTCCTGGCTGCCGAGTCGGTTGTAATCCCCCAGGCGCTCCTGACCCTGACAAATGCAATCCTCGCGACCTCCCTCCTGGCCGGGGACCTGTACGACAGGCAGATACGTGCCCCTGCCCTTTCGCGTTCGATAGGGATTATGAACCTCACATCCGTCCCTTTTGGCGGATTTCCCCTCTGTCACGGGGCGGGAGGGCTCGCTGCCCAGTACCGCTTCGGTGCACGGACGTCCCGTGCCAACATCGCGGGAGGGGTTCTGCTTATCGGTCTCAGCCTCTTCTTTGCCGACCCTGCCGCGCTCTCGTTCCTCCCCATGGGAATCTTCGGGGCCCTTCTCCTTGCGGTAGCATTCGAGCTGGGACGGCACTCGCTCTCCGTCTCCCAGCGAATGGTGCCTGTCACCCTCTGTATCGGGATAGTCTCGCTCGCGGCCGGGATCACCGCAGCCTTCCTGGCCGGGCTTATCCTCTGGGAGACCGGGAATCGGATGGATATCTGGATAACCGGGCCTGGAAACTAAGCAAAGGCATAAGAATCCACGACCCGCGCCAGGATCTCGATTCGTACGCATTCCCCCCGGATAGGAAAACCCCGGGAATGAACGGAGACCTGCCCGGTGTCCCCTGTGGACGGCCGGTTGGGCAGTCCTGCACCAGGATTGATCCGGGGATCCGTTCATGTATACCCATGCCAGGACCGATCTGAGGACCCGTTCATGCAGGCCGGAAGGCAGGGTGTGGATGGGCAGGCCAGTAGTAAGGGTGTCATTCCCGCACGTAATGCAGTATTGTCTATTACCGTCGGTCATCTGCTGGGTCGCTTCATCCATTGTTCTGCCGGAGAAGAACCTTCCTCCGGCTGCCGTGAATGCAGGAAAGGCTGTAAGAAAACGGCTGTATGAGTATATCCGGGTATCGTGGGGTGTTGCGGGAAGGAGAATGCATTCCTTCGGGACAGACCACGGGGGTCTCGGTACCCTGGCAAGCCTTTTGAATGTGGGGAGCGATCTGATGCAGCATGTGGGAACGTATCGACCCGGACACCGTGATTAGGAGGCGGCAGGCAGATCTTGCCGTGGTGCAGGAGAAGGTCGCGGCAATCGTCCGGGACGTGCGCGAAGGGGGTGACCAGGCACTCCTGGACCTGGCAGAGAAGTTTGACCGGGTCCGTCCGGACAGCCTCCTGGTGACCGAGGAAGAGCGGGAAGCAGCCTACGATGCGGTGGAGCCCCGTCTCGTGGAGAACCTCGTTGAAGCAGAGGGACGGATCAGCTGGTTCCATGAGCGGCAGCGTCCCCGGGACCTCTGGCTCGAGGAGGCAGGCCCGGGCCTCATGATCGGGATGAAGACCTCCCCCCTCGACCGGGTCGGCGCCTACATTCCTGGTGGCCGGGCGGCGTATCCCTCCACGGCTCTCATGTGCACCGTACCTGCCCGGGTCGCAGGCGTCCCCTCGATATGCGCCTGCTCACCCCCACCAATCCACCCCCTCACCATCGTCGCCCTTGATATCGGCGGGGCAAACGAGATCGTGCGGGCCGGGGGTGCCCAGGCGGTTGCAGCGATGGCGTACGGGACGGAAAGCGTGAGACCGGTGAACAAGATCGTCGGGCCAGGCAACGTGTATGTCATGGCGGCCAAGATACATGTGGCCGGGGATGTTGCGATTGACTTCCCGGCAGGCCCAAGCGAGATCGTGGTGATTGCTGACGAGTCTGCACGGCCCGAATTCATCGCATCAGATATCCTCGCCCAGGCCGAGCATGACCCCCTGGCTTCCTGCCTCCTCCTCACCCCTTCCGGGCGGCTCGCCGCAGAGGTAGGGGAGCGGGTCAGGGAACAGGCTGCAGGAGCAGACCGGGCATCTATCATCGCTGCAGTCCTCTCGCGCTCCGGGTATGTCATCTGTGCGGACCTGAAGGAAGCGGTGGCAATCGCGAACCAGGTCGGCCCCGAGCACCTCTCTCTCCAGGTCAGTGACACGATGTCCCTGCTTCCCGCGATACGCCATGCCGGGGCAGTCTTCCTCGGGTCCTACTCGCCGGTGGCCGCCGGGGACTATGCATCCGGCAGCAACCATGTCCTTCCGACAGCCGGGTATGCCCGTGTCGCGTCAGGCCTCGATGTCAGCCATTTCCTGACCCGCATCCCGGTCCAGAACCTGACCGCAGAAGGCCTCGAGGAGATCGCGGACCTGGTCGAGGCCCTCGCGACCGCCGAAGGGCTCACGGCCCATGCCGGTTCTGTGCGGATACGCAGGAAACGAACAGGTGACTGAGCCTATCGTATCCACCGATCAGTCTCTTGTTCACTGACCCGTCCTATTCACTGCCCCGTCCCGGTGGATCTGCTCGCTCAATACTCGCCGGACCTATCGGCATCTTTTCCGACAGTCTCCCGGTATTGCCCGCCGGCAGGTCGTGACCCGGGCAGCACGATGAGGGAGGCGAGGAAGAACGCTGCTACAGGCAGGATCAGTCCCGCAGGTATCGGGGCCGGGGTATTCGGCTCCCCGATCCTGACGGTGATGGAGGCACTGGTGACAGAAGCAATCCGGGAGCGGTCAACCGGGGCAGTCACGGCATATACATGGTACTCTCCAGGGACCACCTTGCCGATGATATTGGCGGTGTTCCAGCGGTACTGCCAGGAACCATCCGGGAGGACGGGGGCCGTGGTGATATGACCGTGCCCAGTAGGGAGGTTGAGGTTCTCAAGCGTCGCCCCCTGGGGTGGAAGTCCCGGCCCGGTCACAAAGAGGAAGACTGCGATGGTAGGGCTGTCGGAAACGGTCCCTGAAAAGAGGACCGTATCACCCCGCACCAGGTCCCCGGCCTGGGCATCGATCGCGATATCAGCCAAAACTGGAGGCACAAATATGGGAAAAAAGACGGTGATCAGGAGGAGCAGCCCGGTGCTCAGTAATCTGACCAGGACCGTGTCGTGTTTTCGGACTGGATGGGAACGCACCGTGAACACCATACCTATGGCAGCGGCTCCTGCTGCCCAGGGATTATCCATACCAGGATCCTGGTGGAGCAGGCGGGGATGTCGGGACCTGTCACGCGTGGAGAACCAGGCATTAAAACTTCACCACCATCACAGCCTCCTCCTCCTCGCGCAGGTCTCCCTCCAGGTGGCGGGTGTCGAACTCGTAGGCGTCCCATGGATTGTAGTCCTCGTACAATTCGCATTTGTCGAGGACATCGATGAACTCCTTGAGGAAGATCCGTGGGATCACATCGACCCTCCCCCCGAACTTCTCGGTTACTCTCCTGATCATGGCCCGGATAAAGCGGTGTGAAACCCTCTCGCGGTCCACCTCGCGGAAAGCCGAGGAGTAGATCTCGGCCACCCTCCTGGCCACCTTCTCGAGTTTTACTGCATCGAATGGTGAGAGGACGATCTGTGCCTGCCGGGGGTTGCGGAACTCATCAGACTCGATGATCCGGAGCCGGTCATAGAGCGAGGGGACCGAGCGGATCCCCCGGGGGCCTTCGAAGAAGGCAGGTGTCCCGGTGAAGAGGAGGTAGGTATAGGGAAGGTCACCGCGGTCGAGCATGTCGATCAGCTGGCGGGTAGTCTGGTATGCCCTGTCCCGTTGGGCCTTCGGCAGCCCCTGCACGGTCTCGAGCTCGTCGACCGCGACTGCCAGGCCACGGTATCCTGCCCCGGTGATGATCCGGACGAGGCCGCGGAGGAATATCAGCGCTACCGTATCGTCTATCTCTCCCTTGATCCCGGCTTTCTGCTTGAATGCACGGCCAACGTTCGGTTCGTTCATGATCCAGCCGATAGCTGCCTGGGCGAGCTGGAAGTCCCCGGCGTTCTGTGCCTGGTAATAGGTCCGCAACGCGGCTGCCAGGGTAGTATTCAGTTCACTGATCCCTCCCAGTGCACTCTCGATCTCCCGGACGGTTGCGTGTTCGAGGGCGGTATCACCTGCCTCCCCACTGCCAAGCCGGAGGATCCGCTCCTCGATGGCAAAGAGCCAGTTATCGATGATTGCCTTCTGGGCATGCTCCTCTTCACGGGTGCGGAGTGACCCGCACACCTGCTGGTATACAATCTTCAGGCGGTGCAGGGGGCATGCAGGAGAGATCTGGATATGGGCGGTGACAAAACCCTGGAGCCTCGCTACTTCGAGTGCCCTTGCGACGAGAAATGTCTTCCCCGAGCCATAATCTCCGCGGATAAACTTGAGGTCCCCTCCCCCGCCTGCCACGTACTCGAGCTGGCGGGTGATGGCTTCCTCCTCGATCTCGAGCCCGACGGCAATCCGTTCAAGACCGCTGGCAGGGACGGTTCCACGCCTGAGGGCATTGATGATGTTCGTGCTCTCGAGGCGGGCCGGGTCCAGTCGTTCAGGGTCCGCAGTACTCGTAGACCTCTCCATGCTCTCCCATACCCTTCTTCCTGATGACAGTTATCCCTTTTTGGGCGGCTTTCTGCATGATACGGTTGACGATACCCGGCACCCGCCGGGTCCCGAGGTGGTGCCGCAGGTCCATGTCCGCCGCACACCTGTTCTCCTTGAGGAAGGAGAGTACCGCCTGCTCCTGGCGGTCGAGTTCGAGCAGCGCAGGCAGTGGTGTGGTCTCGTCTCTTTCCCTTGATTGTATTGACCTCTTCATCACGGTGACCGGAATATCAGCCATCGCGCATGCCTTGCACCGTTCGATGAGGGGGAGGAAGTCAGCCGGATGGACGACCCGCGACCCTGCAGGGAGAATATCGAGACCTTCGAGGCATGCCTGCTTCGCAGCAGTCGTATCCCCCGCGACGAGGTGGCTACTCGCCGAGAGGAGGAGAAGTACCGCGAGCGATTCTCTTCCCCGCGTGGAGAGGGTTGCCATCTTTGCCGAGAGCTCCCGGACCAGTGCGGCGGTGAGGCGGGGCATCCGTGCGAGGGCTTCGTCAAGGGACGCCGCTTCGCCTGCGAGGCGGACCAGGTCATCGGTTCTCCTGACATTCCCGGTGATATAGAGGAAGACCTTCTCTGCCTCCCGCCACTCCGCGCACCCGGCGAGGAACTTCGCATACGCAAGGCCCCCGGTGAAGAAATCAGCCCGGTACGCGTGGTAATACCACGATCGCGCGATACTCCGGTCTCCCAGGGACGCAAAGAACCCTGCAGCGGCGAGGAGCGATACCGGGTCAGAGGACCGCTCGAACCGCGTGGTAATCATGAGAGTCGCATCGGAGACCGTGAAACGGGTGCGTAGAAACCGGACAAACGAGGTGAGGACCTCCTCCCGCAGTACGTCGTCTGCTCCGACACCCGCGTCGGCGAGGAGGTCATCATACAAGGCGAGTGCCTCTGCCCTCTTCCCCTCCCCGGCGGCAGCTTCGCAGGCAGGGAGACGGACCACCGGGTCCCCTGAGAACGATCCTTCTCGTATTCCGGCGGTAACTTCGGAATAGCGCTCCAGGTCAAGGAGTCCCCTGAGCATGGCCGCGAACGATGCAGGGCTCCTGGCTGCAGGGGGGGCTTCATGGTAGAGGTCAATTACTCCACCAGGATCGATGTCACGTATCCGGGCTAGGATATCCCCGAAGTCCCATGGTGAGAGGGACCCTTGCCTACGGAGAAGCGGGGAGAGGATCGTGATGGCATCCCTGGTCCGGCCGCAGACAAGGAGGGCGCGGATATGCTCGGGGCCTCCTTTCAACGGCCCCGGGTCTTTCTCTATCAGCCGTAGGGCCTCGTCCCCCTCCCCCGTGCGGTTCAGGGTCCGGACCAGGAGCGTCCGGTCATCTTCCCGGGACTGGAGGGAGACGAGCCGCCGCAGGAGCGGGAGGGAAGCCGGGAGATCCCCGCGTTCGATCAGGAAGAGGGCATAATTTCTCAGGGCGTCCAGGTTCCCGGGGTCCAGGATGACGGCGCGTGCGTACTCGGTGGCGGCACTGTCATCCCCCCTGGCCTGGAGGATCCGCGCAAGCGCCCCGTGTGCATGGGACGCTTCGGGAAAACGAGTGATGAGATCACGAAAATGCGATTCTGCCTCTTCAAGCCGCCCCATCGCCAGGAGGCACTGGGCTGCAAGGGCTGCGATGGCAGGATCGGTCCCTTCGGGATCGAGCGTGGAGCAGAGGGCATAGGCCCCGGCAGCGTCCCCCGAATCGTACCGGTGGAATGCATCCTGGAGACCCTGCCCTGCCCTTCCTTCTCCCGCCAGTTCAACCCTCCCGAATCAGCCCTGCAATGCCACGATAACAGACTTCGCGAACGCCCTTGCCGAAGCCGGACCATCAGCCGTGATGATACGCCCCTGGCTCACGACCCCCGCCCGTTGGAGGGTGGCACCCCCGTTCTCCATCTCCCGCCTGCTCTCCGGAGTGATAAAGACGGTCGCCTCACGCCCTTTCAGGACACCGGCATGCGCAAGAACAACGGGTGCGAGGCATATCGCCCCTATAACCTTTTTCTGGCCATGAAAGTCCTGGACAAGCCTGATGAGGGGCTCGTAATTCCACAGGTACTCCGGGCTACCGCTTCCTCCGACAACCACAATCCCGTCAAATGATGCCGCGGCCTGGTCCTTGATAGCCTCTTTGGCCTCCACGATACCGCCAAGCATCCCGAGGCAGGTCCCTGCCCGGGTTGAGACGACGGTTGTCCCGATCCCTCTCTTTTGGAACTCATCCAGCGGTTCGAAGAGTTCCTCGTCGCGGAATCGTGCAGGTGCAACCACCACCAGCAGTCTCATACACATTGGTGATGGACAGGGGAGGGATTAATCTATTGATGGCCGCAGATATGGGTCCGGAGCGTCGTACCCGGGCGGCACCTCTCGGCGATCCGGAGCGCCTCCTCTTTGAGCGCCCGGTGCTCGGCGATGCAGGTCTCCGGTGGAGGGGCGTTCCGGAGTATAGCCGAGGTATTCTCGGTTACCTGGATTAACTCGGTTGCGATGACGGCTTCCAGCCAGACCATGTCACGAAGCAGGGACAACAACTCCTGTTCATCCATAGTGTGCGGTATGGACCCCCGTGTGGATATATTCCCCCGGGGTTATCCCCCCTGGACCCGGGTCGCGCTGGGCCGGACGGCAACTGGAATACTAAGCCGGGGTATCTCCCCCTGGACCGGGGTTCCGCATGTGCAAGTGTTATGCCTGCAGCAGGGCTAGGTAAAGACGATACGTATGCGTTATATTGATGCCATCCGTGAACGCGGCCGCGATGCAAACCCATTCTTCTGCCTGATGGGGATCGATCCCCTCTCATCCGGAGATGGAAAGGGGGCGCTCCTCATGCCTGTCACCCCCTCGATGCACAACGGCGAGGGATGGCTCCAGGGCGGGGTCTTCACCGCCCTTGCAGACGAGGCAATGGTGCTCGCTATCTATTCCCTGCTCGACGAGGATGAGACCATCAGCACCATCTCCGAATCGACCCAGTTCCTGCACGGGGTAAAGGAAGGGATTGTAGAAGCCGAGGGAAGGGTAGTGAAACGTGGTCGCCGGGTCGCATTTGCCGAGGGGGAGGTCCGCCAGCAGGAGACCGGGACCGTCCTCGCACGGTCTGAGGCGGCCTACGCCATCGTGCGCCGTGAAACCTGAAGACACCAGGACCCCGCCTCTGTGCCCCCGGTGCGCGGGCAGCGCGCACGGCCCGGGCATACACTAATCTTTTCTGCACGAGAACAGTACGGCAGGAATTGTTGAATCCCCCGGAGCGGCGGTATTCACTGAAAGGTGGGCATGGTGAAGTATATCTTTATCACCGGCGGGGTGATGAGCGGGCTCGGGAAAGGGATCACGGCGGCATCAGTCGGTCGGATCCTGAAGAACCACGGGTACCATGTCACTGCCGTGAAGATTGACCCGTATCTCAACATCGACGCCGGGACCATGAATCCCGCACAGCACGGAGAGGTTTTTGTCCTCTCCGACGGTGGGGAAGTGGACCTTGACCTCGGGAACTACGAGCGCTTCCTTGATGTCGACCTCGCCTCTGGCCATAATATCACCACCGGAAAGGTCTACCGGAGCGTGATCGAGAAGGAACGCCGGGGAGACTACCTCGGTGAGACCGTCCAGATAATCCCCCATATCACCGACGAGATCCGGAGGTGCATAGTACAGGCTGCGAACGGGGAGAACGGGACTGGCAAGAGGGCGGAAGTATGCCTGGTCGAGGTCGGGGGGACCGTCGGCGATATCGAGAGTATGCCCTTCCTCGAGGCAGTACGCCAGATGAGAGGGGACCTTCCCGCCGGCGACACGGTGCTCATCCATGTCACCCTCGTCCCAGCGGATACGATGGGTGACCTCAAGACCAAGCCCACCCAGCACTCGGTCAAGGCGCTCAGGGAGCTCGGTCTCCATGCAGACATCATCGTGGGGCGGAGCACACGCCCCGTTGGTGCCAATACCAAGAGAAAGATCTCGGCATTCTGCGATGTCCCCGAATCAGGGGTCATCTCGGCTGCCGATGTCCCTGACATCTACCAGGTACCGGCTGCGATGGAACGGGAAGGACTCGGCGATGTACTCGCTATTCACCTCGGTCTGCCGGCACACCAGCGCGATACGGGCTGGTATGACATCGTGAGCAAGGTCTATACGAGCTCAGTACGGGTTGGTATCGTCGGTAAGTACGGGTCGGAAGATGTCTACCTGAGCATCAAAGAGGCCCTCAAACACGCCGGCAGGGCACTCGGTACAGAGGTGCGGATTGAATGGCTCGATGCCGAGAAGTTCGACCCGGTGCAATCCCCCTCCTATGACGGTCTCGTCATACCGGGCGGGTTCGGCAGGAGGGGAATGGAAGGGAAGATATCTGCAATCCGGGCTGCCAGGGAGGGAAAAGTCCCGTTCCTCGGGCTCTGCCTGGGGTTCCAGATGGCAGTCGTGGAGTTTGCCCGGCACGTCGTTGGATGGGAGGATGCGGTGAGCGCAGAGATGGGGGAGGAAGGGCGGCACATCATTGCAATACTCCCCGAGCAGGAAGGAGTCTCGGACCTTGGCGGGACGATGCGCCTTGGGAATTACCCGGTGACCCTGCGTCCCGGGACTCTGGCATGGGACCTCTACGGGAAGGAAGAGATAGTGGAGCGGCACCGGCACCGGTACGAGGTGAATCCGCGGTACTTAAAAGACCTCGAGAAGAGCGGGCTGGTCTTCTCTGGTTCCTGGCGGAACCGCATGGAGATTGCGGAACTCCCCGGGCACCCGTTCTACCTGGCGACCCAGTTCCATCCTGAGTTCGTCTCCCGTCCCACCCGGCCGTCCCCGCCGTTCCTTGGATTCATCCGTGCGTGCGGCCTGGCCAGGGACAGGCGGGAGACCGGGGGTGTCCCCGCCCCGGAGGTATGACATGGTGGATACAAAGAGCGTGATTGCATCGGCGATCGAGGAGATCCAACGCGACTCTGCTGGAGGGAAGGTAGTCATCGCTCTCTCGGGGGGCGTGGACAGCTCGGTCTGCGCAGCCCTTGGAGCCAGGGCAATCGGGGACCGGCTGATCCCGATCTACGTCGATACCGGCCTGATGCGGAAGGGAGAGACCGGGCGGATCAGGGCGGCCTTCGGTCACCTCAACCTTACCGTGGTACAAGCGGAGGACGAGTTCCTCGATGCACTCCGCGGGATCACCGACCCGGAGCAGAAACGGAAGGTCATAGGCGAGCGGTTCATACGGGTATTCGAACGCGAAGCAGAGAAGACTGGTGCAACCAGCCTTCTCCAGGGGACCATCTACCCTGACCGGATCGAGAGCGAGGGTGGGATCAAGAGCCACCATAATGTCGGTGGTATGCCCGAGAAACTCCTCTTCTCGCGGGTGATCGAGCCGCTCCGCGACCTCTACAAGGACGAGGTGAGGGAGGTGGCACGGGCACTCGGACTCCCGCACGAGATCAAGCGAACGGATGCCGTTCCCCGGCCCCGGCCTGGCAGTCCGCGTCGTCGGGGAGGTGACCCGCGAGAATATCGCGGTGGTCCGCGAGGCGAACGCGATAGCAGAGGACGAGCTGGTCCCCCGGTTCCACCCGTGGCAGTGCTTTGCGGCACTCATCGGGCTTGGGACCGGGGTGAAGGGCGACAACCGCATCCATGGCTGGATAGTCGCGGTCCGTGCGGTGAACTCCCGTGACGGCATGACGGCTGATCCCTTGGAACTCCCATGGGGGGTCCTTGCCAGGATTGCATCGCGGATCACGGCCGAGATCCCAAGCGTGGCCCGCGTGGTCTACGATATCACGCCCAAACCCCCGGCAACGATCGAGTACGAATGACCCGGGAAGGATCCCGGGAGTGACATGCGCCGCGGGCTGAACCACCCGCGGGGAACACACAAGAAACAACCAGGAAAAGGATAACCAGGTTCACCTGGAGCGACAAACGATGAAAGACGAGACATCATACCGGGAACTCGATGCCCGTTATTACATGCCCGCATTCGCCCGCGACATGATGATTACCCGCGGGAAGGGCGCGAAGGTCTGGGATGACCAAGGGAAGGAGTACATCGACTGCGTGGCTGGCATTGCCGTCTGCAGCACAGGGCACTGTCACCCGTCCGTTGTGCAGGCAATCTGCAACCAGGCCCAGTCCCTGATCCACTGCTCCAACCTGTTCCATGTTCCGCACCAGGCTGCACTCGCAGAACGCCTGGTCCAGTTGACTGGACTTTATAAAGCGTTCTTCTCCAACTCGGGAGCCGAAGCGAACGAGGGTGCGATCAAGCTTGCACGGATCGCAACGGGACGTACCCGGTTCGTCGCATTTGCCCACGGGTTCCATGGCCGGACCTGCGGCTCGCTCGCATTGACCCATAAACCTGCGATACGGGAGCCGTTCAATCCCCTCGAGCCGCAGTGCACCTTTGTCGAGTTCGGAGACCTTGACGCCCTCTCCCAGGCTATCGGGCCTGATACGGCAGGTGTGTTTGTTGAACCCATCCAGGGAGAGGCCGGGGTTATCATGCCCCGGGAGGGCTTTCTCGAGGGTGTCAGGGAGATCTGCGACCAGAAAGGGGCCCTGATGATCGTCGATGAGATCCAGACCGGGATGGGGCGGACTGGTAAGTGGTTCGCGTACCAGCACTCCCGGGTCGTCCCTGACATCGTCACTATTGCAAAGGGGATTGCAAGCGGATTCCCCATGGGGGCTCTCTGTGCCCGCGAAGGGCTCGAGTTTAAAAAGAGCGAACACGGCTCGACGTTTGCAGGCGGCCCCCTTGCATGTGCGACCGCGCTTGCGACCATCGACGTGATCGAAGAGATCCTCCCTGAGGTCGAAGGGAAAGGGAAACGGTTCATGGACGGTCTTGCCGCACACAACCCCCGTGGTCGCGGACTCCTGATCGGGATCACTGCAGGAGAGCATTGCGGGGCTATCCAGGCACGCTGCAGGGAGTTGGGGGTTCTCATCAACTGTGCAGCAGATGGAAATATCCGGATTATTCCCCCGCTTGTCATCACCGACCAGGAGATCGACGTGGCGGTACGCGTGATCGATGACGCAATACGTGCAGAAACACGGTAATATGGGGAAGACCTGCCTGCTCTGCGGGGGGACCTGGGACCAATGAGGCAGAAAGTGCGAAACTACCTTGGGACCGCGGCATACAACTATGCCCAGAGCCCGGCCGAGGTGGCCCGCCTGTCAGGGAAAGCAAGGATCGCCCGGCTCGCAAGCAACGAGAACCCCTGGCCACCCACACCTGTGGCGATAGAGGCTGGGATCCGCGCACTTAGAGGCGTGAACCGTTACCCCGGAGAGTCGTCAGCGTTCCTGGAGGACGCGCTCCGGCAGCGCTATGGTGATTACACGTTTGGAACCGGGGTTGGGATGGACGGCGTGATCGAGACGGTTGTCCGGACCCTGGTCGAACCCGGTGAGAAGGTCGCCGTGGCAACACCCACGTTCTCCTTCTACCGGCTCTGTGCGCTTGCCCAGGGTGCGGACGTCGTCTTCGTGCCCCGGTCAGACGGGTTCAGGGTCGACCCTGACGCGTTTGTCGATGAAGTCTCCGGGACACGGCTCGCCTTCCTCTGCAGTCCGAATAACCCGACTGGCAATGTGACCCCTGTCGACGATATATGCACGATACTCGAGTCATACTCCGGGGTGCTGTTCCTGGACTGTGCCTACGTCGAGTTCTCCAGGATTGACTACCTCCCCCTCCTCGCAAAATACGAGAACCTCGTGATCGGCCGGACCTTCTCGAAGGCGTACTCGCTCGCCGGCCTGCGGGCAGGGTATGCGTTCCTCCCGCAGTGGCTCGGTGACCCGTACCGGAAGGCTGCTACCCCTCATACTTTGAACAGCGTATCGGCTGCCGCAGCCGCGGCGGCATTACAGGATACGGCACATGTGGAACGAATCGTTGCCCATGTCAGGCGCTGGCAGGAGCGTATTGCCCGGGAATGCCCACTCTCTTCCCTCCCTTCCGGTGCAAACTTCGTCCTGGTCGATACTACCCCCCGTACTGGGGATGCCGTGACTGCCAGGCTCGCCGCGGAGGGGGTCCTCGTACGGTCGGGATCAGGGTTTCCCGGCCTGCCACCCCATTATATAAGGGTCTCGATCGGAGAAGACTGGGAGATGGAGGCATTTCTTCAGGCGGTGCACTCCCTGTGATGGGGGGCCTCACCGGAACACCCGGCACTGGAAAGAGTTCGGTTGGGGCAGCCCTCGCCTCTCTGGGGTGGGAGGTATACCCCCTCACCCCGACCTTCAGCGGCTATGAGCTCGGGCAGGACCCTGACCGGGATACCACCATCGTCGACGAGGAACGATGGGCCGCTGATTATCCCCGGGTTGAAGGGATCGTTGAAGGGCATCTCGCCCACCTCCTCCCCTGTGACCTCGTTGTCATCCTGCGGTGCCGCCCCGACGTCCTTTGCGACCGGCTCCGCAGCCGGGGATACCCTCCTGCAAAGGTAACCGAGAACTGCGAGGCCGAGGCGCTTGACGTGATCCTCGTAGAGACCCTGGATCTCCATTCCGCGGCACACGTCCTCGAGATAGACACGACCGCCCTCACCGCAGAAGAAGCGGCACACACTGCGAATGCCTTCTTCCGTGGTGAGATATCTCCATCCCACGGGACTCTCGACTGGTCCTCGTTCATGGAGACGTGCAATGACCCTTGACCAGTTCCGCCCGCACGTGCAGGAGTACATCGCTCCCTTTGCGCGTGCCGCGATCCACGCAGGGCTCACCCCCAACTTCTTCACGGTCGCCTCGCTTGTTGCAGCCGGGATAGCCGGGGTGCTCTTCTTTGGTGGACTGGTTGTAACGGGTGTCCTGATGGTGCTGCTGAATGCCTTCTGTGACGCGATGGACGGGGCAGTAGCCCGCGAGATGGGGACCCAGAGCCTCCGCGGAGACTTCCTGGACCATGCGGTTGACCGGTATGCCGATATCTTCATTATTACCGGTATCTTCGCAGGGGGCCTTGTACCCTGGCAGGTCGGTGTCTTCGCACTCACCGGGGTGCTGATGTCCTCGTACCTCGGGACCCAGGCCCAGGCGGTGGGCGTCGGGCGTTACTATGGCGGGGTCCTGGGGAGGGCGGACCGCCTTGTGCTGATAGTTGTTGCAGGCCTTCTTACCCTCCTCCTGCCGGCAGGCCTCGCCGGGTTTCCCTGCCTTGGGTGGCTCCTCCTCCTCTTTGGCATTGCAGGGCATTTCACCGCGGTCCAGCGCTTCTGGTACGTCTGGCGGCAAATACCCTGACCAGGACCGTTGCATTACGAGTTCTCTTCAGGACCCACTTGTTTTTCCTCGATGGATGGAGACGTGAGAATTTTCCCCTCGTGGATCCTGCAGGTCCTGCTGTTCTCCAGGGAATGGTCAGATACATGATGAGTGACGAGGATACAGGGGATATTGAGCGAACGCACGGTCTCCTGGATGTACCCTTTGACGACCGGGTACACCGTGCTGTCGAGGGCCCGGAATGGTTCATCGAGGAGGAGGAGCACGGGCTCAATGGCGATTGCCCTGCCCAGGGCGACCAGCTGCTTCTGCCCCCCGGAGAGCTGGTCGGCCTTGTAGTTCCGAAGGTGGTCCAGGTGTAACTGTTCGATCAGTTCTAATGTCTTTTGATGTCGCTGGGTTTTATTCACGCCCCTCGCTTTGAGTCCATACGCAATATTGTCATGAACGGTGAGATGGGGAAAGACTGCTGCATTCTGAAAGACGTAGCCAATCTTTCGCTCTTCCGGTGGGACATTGATCCCCTGTTCAGAATCGAACAGGACGGTTCTATGTACGCGGATATAACCACGGTCAGGGGACATAAACCCGGCGATGTTATTCAGTATTGTTGATTTTCCTGCCCCGTTGTTCCCAGTCAGGATCAGGAACCCGCCCGGTTCGACGGTGAGGTCGGCGGTAAGATTAAAATCCCTCAAATGCCGGTATATTGAAATTTCAAGCAATCAATCCCTTCCTTTTGGTGATAATACTGATGATGGCCATTATACCGAATGATATCAGCACGAGAAGGATGGATATCGTGATCGCTGTGTCGAAATCACCCTGCATCGCACCGTAAATTGCGAGGGGCATCGTCTGGGTGACCGCGGGCAGGTTTCCTGCAACCATGATGGTCGCCCCGAACTCACCGAGTGCCCGTGCAAATGTCATGACCAGCCCTGAAAGAAGCCCCTCGAGAGTGAGGGGGAGCACGATTGTTGCGAAAATGAAAAGTGGTGATGCGCCCAGTGACCTGGCGGTCTGCTCATAGGAAGGGTCCAGCTGCCCGAAGAGTGCTTTTGCCTGCCGTAAGTAGAACGGTGAGGCGACGAAGACCTGGGCCATGATCACAGCAATCACGGTAAATGCAATATCGATTCCGAACATGCTGAGATATCTCCCGACAAGGCCCATACGCCCGTACATCAGGAGCAGTGCAAGGCCGGCCACCGCTGGGGGCAGGACCAGCGGAAGGTCAATGAAGATATCCACCAGGCTCTTTCCCGGGTAGTCCACCCGGGAATGGAAATAGGCTGCAGGTGTCCCGATACAGACGATGATGGCCATGGCTATCGCAGACGTCGTGAGGCTCAGAACCAGGGCATCGATGACTTTTGGCTCGGTAAGGGAGGAGAAGAACAGTTCAGGACTGGTGCGTAAGAAGAGACCGATGATGGGGAGTGCAAGATACCCAGCCACCACTCCGATACTCAACGTGGCAATAACGAGTGCCACCGATCTTGACATGCGAAAATGGGTTACCATGGATGAGCCCTGTCCTCTTCTTAAAGGGTTCACCATTATGAAAAATAATTGGTGGAAGTGGCTCTCTTAGGACCCGTAGGGGCGGAAGCCGAATTCTGATAGGATCTTCTGGCCGTCTGTCGAGAGCATGAAATCTTCAAACTGCTGGGCAACCGTCGAATTTGAAGTGGAATTGAGAATTCCTATCGTGTAGACCTGGAGGGCATTGTCTTTTGCCGGGATGTTGATTGCATTCAGCGTCCCGTTCTTTGCGGCCTTAAACGATGATTCATACACAAACCCTGCGTCCACCTCTCCCAGTGAGACCTTTGTCACGACTCCCGGCTCCGTGGTTTCCAGGGTCTTTACATTCTTGTTAAGGTTCTCTTTCCAGGTTACATTGAAGGTACTATTGGCGAGTTTGTCAATGACCTGGCGTGTGTTGATCCCGACTGGGACTTCAGGCGTTCCCATGGCGATACGTTTTCCCGGAACACCGAGGTCAGCGAGGGAATTAATCTTCCCGGGGTTCGTTGGCGGGATGATCACGATGATATAATTGGATGTAAGGTTCTTCACCGTGCTGTTCACGAGGAAACCCTCACTTTTCAGGGCGTTTGTATATGAATTGCTGGCAGAGATGAAGATGTCTGCCTTGGCCCCCTGCTCTACCTGCAGCTTCAGCGCCTGCGTTCCGTCTAGATTGAATTTCACTTCATTTCCTGACGTATTGAGGAATGCAGGGCCCAGTTTCGCAGAAGCCCCGGTCAATGAAGCGGCAGTGAACGCGATCAGGGTCTTCTTGGCCGCTTGTGTTGCATTCGTCGTATTGACGACCGGACCAGGTACTGGTGCAGACGGGGTGCTCGCAACCTGGGTCGCAGGCACCGTTGCTGCTGGTGAAGTGGTCGTAACCTGTGCTTTGGTAGTGGGCACGGGCGTTGTTACCTGCGTGGGTGTGGTGGACGTACATCCTGCAAATGCAAGGGTGATACCGAGGATGATGAACAAGGTCAGGCCGGTAACCAATTTTCTCTCTGTAATCTTCATATATACCGTGTTATATATGTGTCAGAGCAGGATAAAACCCTTTTTCTTTATAATTCTTGATTGTAAATGACCTGTGTTCAAATCAATTAATGCACATTCCAAGGTCCAAAGAGCGTTCTGGTGTACATGGTATCAGATTAACAGGGATTTCTGATGCACATGGTATCGTATCAGTAGGGGTTGTGTGCACCACCTATAGTATTCATGGATTAACCCGGTGACATCCATATGTTATAACGTTTCGCATCATGTTCAATAGTTTTAATTACATTATTGGAGAAGGAATACCACCAACATCTTCCGGGCTGTGACGGACAATGGTATTTGTTGTTGAAATTGGTAGGAAACGGAGTGGCCCGGGGAGGTCTTCCCTGGAGGTCTGCCCAATGTGCGCCATCAGAATGGTATGGCAGAGGAACCTGCGAATCCCTGCCTGTCACTGAACCTGCCGTGCAATATCTGGCGGTCTTCTATGGCACGCTACCTCAACCTGACCCCGCTCCCTGATGTCCTGGCCTTGATCCGCCGGGAGTTCCCTGCACCGTCACGTACCGAGTATGTACCTCTTGCACAGGCAACAGGCCGTATCACAAAAGAACCGCTGTTTGCGGCGTACACGGTCCCTGCTGTTCCAGTCGCAGCTATGGACGGGTTCGCAGTCTGCAGCTCGGAGACCCATTCCGCCAGGGAGAAGAACCCTCTCTCCTTATCCGCCACAGCCAGGGTGAATACCGGGAATCCTCTCCCTCCCGGGACCAATGCCGTCGTGATGATCGAGGACGTGGACCTTGAAGGGTCCGTGTGTGTGATACGAAAGCCTGCCGGGCTGAACCAGCATGTCCGCCTCCCTGGCGAGGAGATCCGGGAGGGTGATATGGTCCTCCCCCCCGGGCATATCATCCGTCCTTTTGATATAGGGGCCCTTGCCTCGTACGGGGTCTCCGAGGTGGCAGTGCAGACGCTCCGGGTAGGGCTGGTCCCTACAGGAAGTGAGCTGGTCTCACCCGGGACCCGTCCAGGCCCAGGACAGGTCGTGGAGAGCAATACCCTGATGGCGGACGCGTACCTGAAGGTTCACGGCGTCGAGGGGACGCGGTACCAGATCGTTCCAGACGAACCGCACCTGATCCGGGCAGCTTTGGAAAAAGCCTGCCAGGAGAATGATCTCGTGATCATATCTGCCGGTTCGTCGGCCGGGACCCGCGATTACACGGCTGACATACTCTCTTCCCTCGGAATGGTCCATGTCCACGGAATCGCGATGAGACCCGGAAAACCGGCGATTGTCGGGAAGATCGGGACATGCCCTGTTATCGGCCTCCCTGGCTTCCCGGTAGCGGCCCAGACGGTGCTGCGCGAGATAGTATCCCCCCTCCTTGCCCACTGGGGTTTTTCCGGCCCTGAATACCGGCAGGTAATGGCCGTTCTTTCCCAGTCGCTCGCGTCGGATCCCAGTATGGACGAGTTCGTGGCGGTCACAGTCGGGAAGATCGGGGAAACCCTCGTGGGGCTCCCGCAGGGCCGGGGCGCGGCAGTCCAGATGGCCGGGCTCCGGGGGAATGCAATCCTTCACATCGCGGCTTCATCTGAAGGGATACCAGAGGGTGCGCTGGTTCCCCTGTCCCTGATGGTGCCTGAAGCGATGATAGGGAGGACCCTGATATTCTCGGGAATAACCGATCCAGCTGTCGATCTCCTGATGATGCTTCTCCGCCAGGAAGGCCTGTATCCCGTTCTCACGCGGTCGGGTAATGTCGGGGCGGTCCGGGCGATCGGTAAATCATTCTGCCACGCCGGGGTCGTCAATTTCAGGGGTGCCGAAGGGGAGAATGACACCCCTTCGTTCACCCGGATGATCCGCGGGGAGAGCCTGACAGGGGTCTGCCTTGCGGAGATTCCTCTTGGGCTCGTATCTGCCCGGGGGGTAGACCTTGTCAGGAGGGCAGAGAATCGGTTTGTTTTTCGGGAACCAGGTTCATTGCCTCGCGTTATGCTCGACAAGCTCCTCGCACTACACTCGGTCTCACTGGCTGACCTTCCGGGCCCGCTGCTCGTGGTCAGGAGCCATGATGCAGTTGCATCCGCGGTTGCGGAAGGGCTCGCAGATGCTGGGATCTCGACCCAGGCGGCAGCCGTAAAACACAACCTGGTCTTCATGCCCCTCTCGACCGAACGCCTCGAGATGCTCTTCAAGGCTGATTCCTTCACTGATGTGAGGGTTGCGAAAATTCTTGATATCATTGAGTCTTCGGCTTTCAGGGATCTTCTCCGCACCCATACTAATTACAATATCAGCGAAACCGGATCTGTTCGTCCCATCAAGGGAACTGTTCAGGATAATGCGGTTGATACAGAATATTCGTTTATCATCCCGGAATGATCCGCAGGCTTCTTCTTCATCAATACTTTTTGTCCCACGCGTAAATGCTCATTCATTGAATCATTCGGTACTATCCATAGAAAAGAGATGACTGGTTCCACAGGAAGAACAGCAGAACTATTCTGACCATCGGATTGTTGATTGGTGCACTACCCTTGGGTAAAACATGCTTTTAGTTGCAGGTCCTCTGTTTGGATATGATACTATCAGAATTGGTACATTTGTGGTACAATGTTAACCACGTATCAAATAACAATAAATAATATAATTAAAATAGATTAATTTACAAATCCATTAGCTAATATTTTATTAACATGTTCGAACAAAACCCCCCTACGTAAATTCTAAGTGATATCCATGGCTTTTGCAACGCATGTTAACTTAACACGATGCACCGGATGTGGCAACTGCGTGGTTGCATGCCCGGTGGATGCACTCGAACTCCACACGTTCGATCCTGCCACCAATGAAAAGATATACCACGTGAAGGATGGGAAATCCGTGGTCCTTGATTTAAAGGCAGAGCTCTGTGGTGGTTGTGGAGTATGCATCAAAGCGTGTCCGTATCACGTGATCAGTCTCTCCGGTTCCGGGGAACTGGTCTTTACATAGAACAGTCGGTCGATCTTGATGAAGATACACGAATGAGAAGAAACGGGGAGAACGTATGCCAACGATTTCGTTGAATATGATTACCCAGCGCTCTGTTGAAGAAGGCGCTGCAATGGAGAAGGGCAAGACGAACCAGGACTATTTCGAGGCTTGTTCAATAATCGAACTCAATCCTGAAGATATGAAACGGGCAGGAATTCTGCGAAGTACGAATGTCCGCGTCGTCAGCGAGTGTGGGACTGTCATTGTGAAGGCGAAGGAACCAACCCAGTATGTACCACCCGGCCTTGCGCATATCCGCCAGGGTGTGTGGGCGAACCAGGTCGTGCCACCACGGACCCAATCTACTGGAACGCCTCAGTACAGCGGATTCCCGGTGACAATTGAACCTGCTCCGAATGAGAGGATAAAGACCGCGCTCGAACTCGTCCAGGGTGCGGTCGGATTATGGAAAGGAGGGAATTAATATGCCGAAACTTATCACTCAGGTTGGTTGCCCGTATTGCGGGTCATCCTGCGACGATCTCGAAGTCCTTGTCTCTGACGATGGCAAGAAGGTACTTGAGGTCCACAATGCCTGCATCATAGGCAGCAATATCTTCCACCATGCAAACGACCCGAACCGCCCCAGGTTACCCCGGATGCGACAACAGGATGGGTCGATGAAAGAGATCTCCTATGACGAAGCGATCGATTGGACGGCTAAGACTCTGATTGAAGCGAAAAAACCCCTGATATACGGGTTCGGATCGACAAATTGTGAAGGAATGAGTGCAGTCGGGAGGGTCGCCGAGAAGGCGGGTGCCGTCCTTGATAACTGTGCCTCTATCTGCCACGGCCCCTCATTTCTTGCGATATTTGACAATGGATACCCCAGTTGCACCCTTGGAGAGGCCCGGAACCGTGCCGATTGCGTCGTATTCTGGGGGTGCAACCCCATGCATGCCCACCCGCGCCATACTTCGCGCTACTCGATCTTCCCGCGAGGTTTCTTTACCACAAAGGGCCAGATGCAGCGGTCCATCATCTGTATCGATCCGAGGGAGACGGATACTGCGAAGCTGGCAAATCATCACCTCATGCTCGACCAGGGACACGATTATGAACTCTTTGATGCGTTCAGGACAGTCCTTCGGGGGCACGATATCCCGGACGTGATCGCCGGTATCAAAAAAGAGAAGATTGTCGAATGTGTCGCGGCTATGAAGAAGTCCCGGTTTGTCATGATCTTTTTTGGGATGGGATGTACTCACACAGACGGCCGGAACCACAACATCGATATCGCCATCAGCCTGACACGGGACCTCAATTCCTACACCAAAGCCTCGATCATGGCGATGAGGGGACATTACAATATCGCAGGGCCAGGACAGGTCTGGTCATGGCAATTTGGGTTCCCCTACTGCATCGACCTGAGCAAGGGTACTCATGCTCACATGAATCCAGGTGAGACGAGTTCAATCGATCTCGCCATGCGGGACGAAATCGATTGCTTTGTCAATGTCGGTACCGACGCGGGTGCCCATTTCCCGATCCCGGCAGTGCAGCAGCTGAAGAAACATCCATTCATCACCATCGACCCGAACTTCTGCATGGCAAGCGAGATCTCGGATCTTCACATACCTGTCCGCATTGCGGGTGTGGATGAACCGGGCGTGGTATACCGGATGGACAATGTCCCTATCCAGTTCAAGAAGGTAATCGAGGGCTTACCAGGGGTTCCCAGCGATGAAGAACTCTTCGATCGGATTTACACGCGCATGTGCGAGCTGACCCAGACCGAGCCGATCTGGATTGTAGCAAAGGGACATGGGACCACACCCACTCCTGTGGAGCAGTAACATGACCGAAATCCTGGTAAAAAACGGATATATCATTGACCCGACAAGAAAAATCGACGGGGAAGTGGCAGATGTCGCGATAAAGGACGGAAAGATCGTAGAAACAGTCAGTTCAAGTGCAAAGGTCATCGATGCAAAGGGAAAGGTGGTCATGGCAGGCGCGGTGGATGTCCATGCCCATGTTGCAGGACCGAAGGTGAATGTCGGCCGCCTCTTCAGGCCAGAGGACAAGCTCTTCAAGAGCCCGATGGCCCAGAAGAATTTCCGGATCGAGTCAGGTTTTTCTGTTCCCAGTACCTTTAAAACCGGATATGATTATGCACGGATGGGCTATGCCTTTGTCCTGGAAGCCGCTATGCCACCCCTGCATTCTCCCCATGTCCACGAGGAGATTCACGATACTCCCATCATCGATGAGGCGGCACTGCCGGTCTTTGCAAACAACTGGTTCGTCATGGAATATTTAAAGAACGGTGAGATCGAGAACACCGCTGCCTATATTGCATGGTTAATCAGGGCAACAAAGGGATTCGGTGTGAAACTGGTCAATCCCGGCGGCACCGCAGCTTGGGGCTGGGGGCTCAACTGCCTGACCCTCGACGACCCGGTCCCGTATTTTGATATCACTCCCGCGGAGATCATCAGGGGCCTCGTTGAAGCCAACGAATACCTTGGTTTGCCTCACTCTGCTCATATCCACCAGAATAACCTGGGGAACCCCGGCAACTACACGGTGACCATCGACTCGCTCAAGATCGCGGAAGGTATCAAACCGAAGAACAAGTTCGGTCGCGAGCAGGTAATGCATTCCACTCACCTCCAGTTCCATTCCTACGGGGGCGATTCCTGGGCGACATTTGAGTCCAGGGCAAAAGAAGTCATGGACTACGTGAACAAGCAGAATAACCTAACCATAGACCTTGGCTGCGTGACCCTGGATGAAACGACAACGATGACGGCTGACGGGCCGTTTGAGCATCATCTCAACTCGCTCAATCACCTGAAATGGGCAAATGTCGACGTGGAGCTTGAAACGGCGGCCGGTGTAGTTCCGTACGTATACGACAAGGACATTAAAGTCTGTGGAATCCAATGGGCGGTCGGGCTTGAACTGGGCCTGTACGCTAAAGACCCGATGAGGGCATTTATCACAACCGACCACCCGAATGCAGGTCCGTTTACCCGCTACCCCCGTGTGATAAAGTGGCTGATGAGCAAGAAGGCACGCGAGGACGTATTAAAATCCTTCAAGTATTCCGACAAGGTGATCGATGCAACGAATCTCCATGGTATCGATCGCGAACTTACTCTCTACGAGATCGCCGAGATGACCCGTGCTGGCCCTGCCAGGGCACTCGGGCTGGGCAGCATGTACGGCGGTCTCACACCGGGTATGGATGGTAATGTAGCGGTCTTTGACCTCGATTATAAGGCGATGCCGACCGATCCAGAATTGATCGAGAGAGCATTCCAGCGGGCCTCCTGGTTCATCAAGTCCGGCGTCGTGGTCGTGAAAGACGGGGAGATCACCGCCCATGGAAATAAACGGACGATCTGGGTCAACGCAAAAGTGAAGGACAACCGCCAGGTGAACCGGGACATCCGGGAGAGCTTCAAGAGAGACTACACCGTCGGGATCGACAACTATCCCGTATGGGATGTGCTTGCGCCGAATCCGCTGGTGATTGATGTTAATGCGGAGGCGTGAGGTGCAGAATGGCGATAATTACGTTACAACCAAAAGTGACCCCCAAACTGATGTTTGAGGGTTATAGTATATCCCCAGATACGTTCGCTGGAAAGACACCCTCCCAAATTGCCGAACTGGCAGGGCATGAAGGGAAGGTAAAGGTAAAACTTGGTGATTACTTCGATATATCAGGAAGTTCTGGCAAGACCGCAGCAGAAACCGACATCCTCATTGCAGGAGACTGTTCCCGGGTTAAGTATATCGGCAACAAGATGACTGCGGGGACTGTTACGGTGAATGGTAATGCCGATATGTACGTCGGCGGCTGGATGAAAGGGGGCAAGATCCATGTAAAAGGCAATGTCCATTCATTCTGCGGGATTGCAATGGAAGGTGGCGAGATCCTGGTTGACGGCAATGCAGAGAACTATGTCGGTTGCGCCTACCGTGGCGACTGGCGTGGCATGCGGGGTGGTACCATCAGGATCAAAGGAAACGCCGGTAATGATATCGGGACGTTCATGCTTGGTGGAACCATCATCATTGAGAATAATGCCTTCATCCACGTTTCGACCCATGCAGAAGGGGGGACCGTCATTATTAAAGGCAATGTAGATGGCAGGGTGGGAGGCCAGATGGTGAAAGGGGACATATTCGTCCTTGGTAATATTAAATACATGCTGCCTGGTTTCCAGATGACAGACCGGGTCGAGAAAGAAGTTGATGGAGTAACGGCAACGTTCGACCATTATATTGGAAACCTTGGGGAACGCCACCCCACGAAGAAAGGAAAAGAAATCTACGCGAACCTCTATGTGAAGTCATGAGGAGAATCCTCTCTTTCACCAGTTCTTTTTCATCCAGTGTAAGGATAATCCGTATCTTTTGGAGTGAGGTAATATGGAAAAAACAGGTGCCGATTTTATCTGGAGAACCCGGTATCCAGATTTCTCTACGGTCGATCTGATCCAGAGGATTCCCGAACCTCCATGCGAGCTTCCCGTTCCTGAAGGAGTGGAGGTCATCAAACTGCCCAATCCAAAGCGGATTACAGTACCGGATAAAAATGTCAGGACTGTCATTGAGTACTGGGAACCGGTCACCTTCTTTTCAAGGTCCTCCATGACAAAGAAGGAACTCTCTTTTCTCTTATGGTGCACCCAGGGGTTCCGCAGAGTCATCAATGACCATACGATGCTTCGGAATCTCCCGTCAAGCGGGTCACGCTACCCTATCGAGACCTATTTCGTGGCAGGGGAAATCGAAGACCTCGCTACCGGTCTCTACCGGTACCTTCCCCGAACCCATAGTATCGTCGCATTGCGCCTGGACTCAGACCTGCCGTTTGCAATGGGCACTGCGAGCATGAACTTCAAGATAATCACCCGTTCTGCCGTTACATTCCTGTGGGTAGCGATCCCATATAGATCTACTTGGGCTCTGGGAAACCGGGGATACAGAAGTGTACTCATTGAAGCAGGACATATATGCCAGGCACTCATTATGTCTGCAGGGTCATTAGGATACCAAGTCTTCCAGACTGATCTCTTTCATGACGAGATGATTATGCAGCTTGCGAATCTGGATCCAGAGACGCAATGGCCAGTATATATCGGTGCAGTTGGAAAACGCGACCGGGAGATGTGATATGGAGAATATGGTCCGATACCGTAATAATGGGTCTATTGTTATTCTTTAAATAGACGGGATGCTCGCGTTGATAAAAAAATAGACAGAAGGGGTCTCCCTTGCATGGTAAGGAACGGTATCCTGCCCTAGCATTGGATACGATCAACAAAGTGGAGGATAACAACCCTCTTGAGACAGATGGTGTCGTACTCATCCACTGTGCAGCGGTGAGGGCACAGTTGATGATGGTGCCATTCCCGCCTTGAGACAGATGGTGTCGTACTCATCCACTGTGCAATGCATGGAGATTGCAGGTCTCCATAGGGCTTCCGGTTCTGACAGGCAGATGGTGGGGGGATGGTTCACCTAATGCGATATAGATAGGTAATAATTTGAATTGCGCGTTATATTCTGGGACCTTGACTGATCAAGGAAAAGCGCACGCATTCATATTGGAAGGCACGAGTATACTCTCGCAACCAGGTGAAAATACCGCCTTGTTTTATTTAAAGCAGGCAAATCCGTTGTTGTAGATCAACCATGCACAAATGATAGGCAATGTTAACTATTTGAAAAAAAATTGAATTGGGGGTTAACGGCCAAATATTAATGATTTCGGGACGGAACCTCAATTTTAATATCATTTCAGTGGGAAAAATTCTTTACAAATTTTTGTGTGATACCATGGCTTTTGCAGTGCATGTAAACTCTAGCAGGTGTACCGGCTGCAACAATTGTGTTGTAGCATGTCCGGTCAATGCGCTTGAACTCTTCTCGCTGGACCCGGTCACCAACGAGAAGATTTACCAGGTGCAGGACGGGGTCGCTGTCAGCCTCGACTTCAAGGCCGAGCTCTGTGCCGGGTGCGGAGTATGCGTCGAAGCATGCCCGTACGATGTGATTACCCTCATCGGGAGGGGAGACACCCGAGAACTGGCCCACACGTAAGTTGGTCCCAGACTTGGATTTCCTGCCATATTGGTTGACGGAATCGCATTCACAAGGTGATATTCTTGGCAAATAAGATCACTCTGAACCTGATCACATGCCGGACCATCCAGCAGGGTGTTGGCATGGAAGCGGGCAAGACGTCCCAGAAATACTTCGATGCCTGCACGATCATTCACATGCACCCCGATGATATGAAGAAGATCGGGATCTGGAAGAACACGAATGTCAAGGTGACGAGCTCGGTCGGCAGTGTTGTGGTAAAAGCCGTCGAGACCCGCGAGGACCTCGTGCCAGGCCTTGCCCACATCCCCATGGGCCCCTGGGCGAACCGGATAGTCCCCGCCTACACCTTCTCCACCGGTGAGCCATGTTTCAAAGGGTTCCCGGTTGATATCGAGCCCGCGATCAACGAGCGCATCATGGGCGCTGTCGAGATACTGCAGGACGCCTGCGGTCTGATACGGAAGTGAAACCCATGCCAAAAGAAGTGACTGACGTCATCTGCCCGTTCTGCGGCACCCTGTGTGACGATCTCATCGTCACGGTATCCGATGACAACAGGACTATCCTCGGCGTCAAGAACGCCTGTGCAATTGGTGCTGAGAAGTTCAACCACCAGCGTCTCCCCGGCAGGGTCAAGCGCCCGCGGATGCGGCAGGCTGATGGCACCTACAAGGAGATCTCCTACGAAGAGGCCATCGACTGGACTGCAAAGATGCTGGTCAAGTCGAGAAAGACCCTGATGTACGGCTGGGCCTCGACCAGCTGCCAGGCGATGAGCATCGGCCACGAAATTGCCGAGAAAGTAGGCGGTATTGTCGACAACTGTGCAACCGTATGCCACGGTTCCTCCCTCATTGCCATTGAAGACGTGGGTGTCCCCAGCTGCACGCTCGGTGAGGTCAAGAACCGTGCCGACCGCGTCATCTTCTGGGGATGCAACCCGGCTCACGCCCACCCCCGTCACATGTCCCGGTACTCGATCTTCCCCCGCGGCTTCTTTACGGTCAAGGGCCACAAGGGCAGGAAGATCTATTGTGTCGACTGCCGGTACTCTGACACGGCAAAATGTGCCGATGAGTTCATCCAAATCCAGCAGGGCTACGACTACGAACTCCTGAATGCATTCAGGACCGCCGCCCGTGGAGAAGTGCTCCCCGACACCGTTGGCGGAGTCCCGAAAGAGCGGATCTACAAGATCGTCGAGGAGCTGAAGGAAGGAAGGTTTGGGATCATCTTCTTTGGAATGGGCCTCACCCACACCATGGGCAGGAACCACAATATTGACATCGCGATCAACCTGACCCGGGACATGAATGACTTTACGAAATTCAACATTATGGCCATGAGGGGTCACTGGAACGTGACTGGTTCCGGCCAGGTGCTTGGCTGGCAGTACGGGTTCCCCTATGCAGTTGACCTCTCGAGGAGAGACCAGGCCCGCCACCAGACTGGGGAGACCACATCGGTTGACCTGCTCAACCGCGACGAAGTTGAGGCGTGCTTCTACATTGCAACCGATCCGGGTGCCCACTTCCCTGTTGATGCCATGATCAGGAGCTCAAAGAAGCCGACCGTCACCATCGACCCGCACATCAACTGCACGACCGAGATATCCGATATCCACATCCCGGTCGCAATGGTTGGTGTAGAGGTTGGCGGGTGCGCCTATCGTATGGACAATGTCCCGATCGAGACCCGAAAAGTCGTTGACCCGCCGGAAGGGATGCTGACTGACGAAGAGGTCCTTACACGGATCAACCAGCGTGTCGACGAGCTCCTTGCGAAGGGAGGGGTGTAAATGGCTGAATTCATCATCAGGAACGGTCACGTCTTCGACCCGGTCCAGGGTATCAAAGGCGATAAAACTGATATTGCTGTCAAGGACGGCAAGATCGTGGACAAGGTCGGGTCCTCTGCCCGGGTCATCGATGCCAGGGACAAGACGGTAATGGCAGGGGCTCTTGAGGTCCATGCCCATGTGGCAGGCCCGAAAGTGAACGCCGGCCGCTGGTACCGTCCCGAGGACAAGCACTTCGACTCCCACAAGAAACCTGGGATCACACGGATCGAGGGTGGCAAGTCAATCCCGACCGTCTTCAAGACAGGATATGAATATGCCAGGATGGGGTTCACGTTCGCGATGGAGGCAGCAATGCCCCCGCTGTACGCCCGTCACGTCCACGAGGAGATACACGACACCCCGATCATCGATGAAGCCGCCCTCCCGGTCTTTGGCAACAACTGGTTCATCCTCGAGTACCTGAAGAACAAGGAGATCGAGAACACCGCGGCCTATATTGCATGGGTCATGAACCAGACGAAGGGCTACGGTGTAAAGGTCGTCAACCCCGGTGGCACGGAGGCCTGGGCCTGGGGCCTGAACTGCCTGACCATCCATGACCCAGTTCCTTACTTCGACATCACTCCCGCCGAGATCATGAACGGCCTGATGGCGGCGAACGAGTTCCTCGGGCTCCCCCACTCGATGCATGTGCATCAGAACAGCCTTGGTAACCCTGGCAACTACACGGTCACCCTCGATACCCTGAAGTTAGCAGAAAACTTCAAGGCAAAGAACAAGTTCGGCCGCGAGCAGGTGATGCACTCCACCCACCTCCAGTTCCACTCCTACAAGGGCGACAACTGGGGTAACTTCGAGTCTGGCGCAAAGGAAGTGATGGACTATGTCAACAAGCAGAAGAACATCACGATTGATACCGGCAACGTCACCCTCGACGAGACTACCACGATGACAGCCGACGGCCCGTTCGAGCACCACCTCCACGGCCTCAACCACCTGAAATGGGTAAACGTGGACGTGGAACTCGAGACGGCAGCCGGTGTTGTGCCGTACATCTACGACCCGTCGATCCGCGTCTGTGCGACCCAGTGGTGTATCGGTCTTGAACTTGCCCTCTATGCAAAGGACCCGATGCGCTGCTTCATCACTACTGACCACCCGAATGCAGGACCGTTCTTCCGCTACCCGCGTGTCTACTCCTGGCTGATGAGCAAGAAGACCCGTGACGAGCGCCTGAACACCTTCAAGAATGCTGACAAGGTAATATCCGCAACGACCCTCGCCGAGATCGACCGCGAGATCACGCTCTACGAACTGGCACAGATGACCCGTGCAGGACCGGCAAAGGCCCTCGGGCTCATGCACGACTATGGTGGTCTGAAGGCCGGTATGAATGCCGATATCGCCATCTACAACATCAACCCGGACAAGTTCCCCTCATCCGGCGTCGAGATAGAGAAGGCATTCGGCAATGTCGCCTATCTCTTCAAGGATGGAAGGATATGCGTCCAGGACGGCAAGGTCGTTGATATGGGTCAGAAGCACACCTTCTGGGTGGATGCCAAGGTCAAGGAGAACAAGCAGGTCATGCATGACGTCCGTGAGAAGTTCCTCCGCTACTACAGCGTGAATGAGAACAACTACCCTGTGCCGGAAAGCTATGCACCGCACCAGCACATCATAACGGTAGACGCGACCCAGTGAGGTGAAGAGCGTGAATACAGTTACACTGACCGTAAAGAAGGTACCGGATCTCTACCTGGAATGCCAGAACGTCACGCCCGATGCATTTGCAGGGAAGACCGCCGATCAGATCGCAAAACTTGAAGGCTACCAGGGCAAGGAGATCGCAAACCTCGGTGACTACTTCACCATTGCGGGAAAAGCAGGTGCAACGGCAGCTGATACCAGGATCGTCATCAACGGCGACTGCACCAAGATGAAGTACATCGGTTCAAAGATGAGTGCCGGAGAGGTAGTCGTCAACTCGAGCTGCGACATGTACATCGGCTCCTGGATGACCGGCGGGAAACTGCTCATCAAGGGGAATGTCCATTCCTTCTGCGGTCTCGCGATGAAGGGCGGGGAATTCACCGTTGAAGGCAACGCGGGGAACTACCTCGGTGCCGCATACCGTGGGGACTGGAGAGGTATGAGTGGCGGGGTCCTCAGGGTCAAGGGGAACGCCGGGTCTGACGTGGCGACCTTCATGACCGGTGGCGAGATGATCATCGAGGGTAATGTCGACATCCACATCGGCACGCACATGGAAGGCGGAAAGATTATTGTCAAGGGCAACGCGAACCGCCGCGTCGGTGGGCAGATGGTCAAGGGCGAGATCTACGTCTTTGGCAACATCAATGTCATGATGCCAGGGTTCAAACAGGTCGGCGAAGTCGACCTAGAAGTGGACGGCACTAAGGCGAAGTTCATCGAGTGTGTCGGTGACCTTGGCGAGCGCCACCCCAAGCGGAAGGGTGAGATGGTCTACGGGAAATTATTCCTCAAGGAATAATTTTTCGAAGAGAACGGAACGATCCTGAAAAGAGGAGATTCACGAGGTAATAACCATGGACCAGTATGTATGTACGATGTGTGGTCACATCTATGACCCTGCGAAGGGTGAACCCAAGGGGTTCAAGACTATCCTGTGTAACTTCTCCGATATGGAGCAATACCAATGCAAGCCAGACGAGCAGGATAACCCCTATGTCAAGCCTGGTATCGACTTTTCGGCGCTTCCTGCTGACTGGAAGTGCCCAACCTGCGGGTACCCGAAGTCCTATTTCCGGAAACTGGCACCTGACACGCTCAGTGCCATGCGCACGATCAGCTACTGATGGAACAATACCCCTCCTGGGGTATCCATTTTTTGAGATCCCTGTTCACATCCGCGTTTCTGCTGTGGAGTCCCTGATCTCCTGTCCGTTTATCTTCCTTCCTGTATACCCAGACTCTTTGCAGATCTGTTGCGGGTTTTATCCCGACTCCAAGTACCGATAAATGTCCGGATGGTGAGAGATGACGGTAAATATCCGGATGGTCAGAGAAGTCTGCTCAAGCAGACGCATTGACCTCCTCCTGCATGAAACTCTTTCCAATGGTCTATGAATATTCAGGAACCCTGCACGGGACGTACGGTTGGATTGCATACCACTGAACGGGACCCGGTCAACCGGAGTGCAACGAACCCGCATGATGGGGCAATGAGGTGGTTTCCTGATTTTTCCCGGTCAGCAAACAACCAGGCATGAGACGGGAGGGTACCGCGAATGGTCCCTGGTATGGGAAGCGCCGTGTCAACGGCGGGATAAAAGTGTACAGGGGGACGGGATACAATGCCCGGTTGACAACCCTCCGGTTCACAGGATGGTTACAAGGACCACCTCAACGAAAGAATCAGAAAAGGGTAACCGGACCGGCCGCGGTTTACCCGTTGACCATCTGGACGATCGTCTTCTTGAACTCGTCGAACTCGAGGTCATCCAGCTGCTCGGGCAGGAGCGACCCGGTTGAGGCCTGCCGGTAAATCCAGTAGATGATCTTGTCGACGACCCGTATCACGTCGTCTTCAGTCTTGACGGTCACCAGGTGCCGCCCTATCTTGGGATGACGCCCGCGGTGGCCACCGACGGTAATACGGAACTCAGGGTCGGCTCCCTTGATGAGATGAAACGGACACGGCTTGATACAGAACCCGCACTCCATGCACTTTTCACCGTGCAGGATAATTATCCCGTCCTGGACCTCTATTGCCTTCTCCCTGCAATAAAATGTACAGGTCCCGCAACCGGTGCAGAGGCCGGGGTCCCGTATGGGTCTCTGTATCCCTGTTATGCCAATCTCATTCAGTCGTTCACTCTCGCATCCGTTTGGGCATGAAGAAATCGCAATCCTGACTTTTACAGGAAGTTCCTTTCCAAAAAACTTTTTATCAATCTTCTCTGCCAGGCCGACGCTATCGATGATCCCGAATTTGCAGAAGCGACTCCCAAGGCATGCGGTAACATTCACGACCTCCTCACGCTCGGCTCCGAGGGGTGTCCCATTTGCCTCCAGTTCTCCCAAGAGGTCCACGAGATCGGAAGGGTCGACATGCGGGAGCTCAACGGTCTGGCGGGTGGTGAGGTGAATCTTCTCGACCCCGTACCGGGCAGCGATCTCTCCTACCCCCTTCATCTGCTCCGGGGTGATCATCCCGGCTGGCATCCTGAGCCGGACTATGCAGAAGTCAGGGTCACGTTCGGTGATGATCCCTCCCCGTGTATACAAGTCCTGATTGACAGCCCTGCGTTGGCGCATCATATTCATCATCTGTGGTGCGTGGTAATGGATAGATATTGTCACCGTACCAATCATTTTAAGACTTAGTTACCAAGTTATTCGCGTATGACCAAGTCGTCGGAGTACATGGAGGCTTTCTTCGGGGTCGAACTCAGCCAGAAATTCGAGGACATGATAAACGAGTTGAAGGACGTTGAAGAAAGCCTCAAGGAACTCTCACGCAATATTGGGAAACTGGGGGGCACGCTTGGTCCCGAGGAGGTAAAGGAGCTGAACCGGGAGTGTAGGGCCGTCGCCTACGAGAACGCCCAGCAGATAAAGGACGTCCGGACCTTCATGGACTTCTACCTCAAGTCTGACAAGACCTCCACCCATGTTATCCTTGAGCGTGATGCCTACATGAAGATCTACCAGATATTCAAGTGGGATGGCGCAGACGTGCGGGACCTCAAGCGCTGGATAAAAGAGTTAAAGGAGATATGTGATAAGATCGGGCTCAATCCAAGGGATCTGATCAATTTCAAGAAGCTCACCGTCCAGCCGGTCCCCGATGATGTTGCCAAGTTCCCGGTGTATGCCCTTGACCGGCAGGGGTACTGCCTCACCGGACCTGGGCATGACGAGGTATTACACATCAGTGAAGTCCGCGAACGGATTGAAGAAAACTCCTCGTAAATACTGTCTTATCCATTCGCAACCCCTGCCTCCCCTCTTGTGCCTGATGGAGTGATGGGTGGTTATCGGCACCAGGATACTATCTACCGGGACCGCCGTAGGAAGAACCCCAGATACTTGCACTCGTAGATATCAGCCGTAGGAAGAGCCCTGGATACCAGCACCCCGTAGATATCTGCCGTATCTGTCTTGGCAACCGGTAACCTCTGGTATCACGTGAGTTTAAAACCATTAAAATAATTAAGCAATGATTTACTAATATAAATTAACACATTGATCTATTTTCGTAAACCTTTTTACCTCATCTCCCAAGACAATAGTACATGGATGAAACGAAAACCGATCCTTCTGGTCCTGCCTCCTGTCTTGATACGTATGCCCGGAATCCGGTTGTGCTCGGGTTCCTGGTAGGTATCCTCGCAGCAGTGATCCAGGGGCTGTTGATCAGTGCAGGCGGACCGGAAGCCTACGGGTTCTGCGTTGCCTGCCATACCCGTGACCTGGCGATTTTCGCGTTCAACTCGGTTACCGGGACAAAACTGGCACTGGCACCGCTCTCCCAGAATGCCATCCTCCCGGTCCTGACCATCATCGGCATCCTTACAGGGGGATTCATCGCAGCAAAGTACTACCAGGAGTTCCGGACAAAGACGGCTTCTGCTGTTTCGTATTTCTGGTATCTCATCGGGGGTATCTTCTTCATGGCATTTGCCCTCTTTATGGGGGGCTGTCCCTACCGTACCGGTCTTCGTACTGCATATGGGGACGTAGTCGCACTCATCGGGTTGGTCGCAATCATTGCCGGTGTCGTGATAGGAATTAAAATAGCCACCGTAAAAGCGGAGCGTGACGCGTAACCATGGCACCTGTCGGCTGGTTAAGCAAGGATGTTGCAACGGTAGCAGTCCCGGTCGTCACTCTCCTCTTTGGGGTGCTAGTCGGCTGGCTGGCCCAAAGGTCGGCATTCTGTTCGATCGGGGGTTTCCGCGACTTTTTCATGTGGAAGCACACGCGGCTCCTCTTCGGATATATCGCATTAATCATCGGAGCATTGACTGGGTACCTCGTCTTCTGGCTGATCTCCCCTTCGGCATTCGAGCATTTCTTCTGGGTGCTGACAAGTGGTCTTACACCGGTCCCGGGAGCACCAGCCGGGTTGTCGGCTGCAGCCTATATCCTCCTCGCGATAATCGGGGGAACAGCGATTGGCATCATCGGGGTGCTGCTCGGTGGCTGTCCCCTCAGGCAGGTTGTCATGACCTCGGAAGGGAATCTTAAGGCCCTGATCTTTGTGGTCGGGATGGGTATCGGTGCAGTGGTCTATACCATGTGGATAGCGGGATTGGCGGTTTCCCTGCTGAAGGGGTTCGGTCTTGCGTAACCAGGGGAATCTGTTCGTATTGGTGATATTATGACAACAACAAAACTTGATATAACCGGGAAAGTCTGCCCCTACTGCCTCCTTGCGGTCCAGAAAGCAGAGAAGACGATGAACACGTCGGATGTCCTGGTCATCACCTGTGACCATCCACCTGCAGCGACGGAGTCCATACCTCAGTACGCAAAGGACCGGGGCCTTGATATTCAATCCAGGAAGATTTCACCTGGCCTGTGGGAGATCCAGCTGATAAAAAAGTAATTCAACCCTTTTCTTTCCATCGATACTTAATTCAGTTCGGGGGGTGCTTATTACTATAACTCTATCATGTCCGGACATTTTTTCCTTCTCGGGGAGAAGATCACCCAGGAGCGGCTCACGTGGATTGAGGAAACCCTGAAGTTCTATTTCCTGAAGCTCTTTCCCGAGACTCTCCTTCACCATTCGAAGACAAAGGATTCGGTCTTCACGTTCCTTGTCACCGGCGATGCGTTATACAGCCTGAATGAACAAGAGACCCTGCCGGTCTGGGAGATTATCCTCTCCATGCCGTCGGTAAAAATAATCTGCAACCGGCAGGACCTCGATCTTCGCGGGATCTCAATCGAGCGGTTGAAGATGAAGAACCCGGACCAGGTGGTTGATCACAACAGCATGAGTCTGACTGGGCAGACCTCCTTTTGGAAAGACGTCGCCAAGATAGCCCGGCAGATGGATGAGCCACTCCCCAGCACGATCGGATACTTCCAGGTTGAGTCCCCTTACATGCATAATTCAGCGTTGGATGCACTCATGTGCCTGGCTGCGGCAGTCGAGGTGCAGGCATCGGTCGAACTCTACTGCTATCTTGATGGTATCCATCTCGGTCATATCAACCAGGACCCGGTGGAATCCCTAAATATTGGGAATGGGCTCGAACAACTGAGTGATCGAGCCGGAAAACGGGGCCTGGATTGCATGATGCTCGCCTGTGAGCGCTCGGCAGCCGCGAGGGGTTATCGTACGTGGGAAGACGGGAAAGGGGTCGTCATTTCGACATGCACTATCAAGCCATTCAGGATCCGGGACCTGGGTTCGATAATCAACCGTTTCGAGTCCAATCATGTAATCCTTGGTGCAAACGCGGCCTTCATCAGGCAGAAAAAAGATGGCTCCTTTTCACGAAGTCTCTCCGAAAAGACCTCTGTACCACCCATCACCATTCTCCTCACCAGGACGCCGTACGGGAGTGAATACACATCTGCAGCCCTCTCATTCGCGGTAGGATGCGCATACAGGGGAATCCAGACCCAGGTCATCTTCATCGAAGACGGGGTCTACGCATTGACCGGAAAGCACAGCTCAAGAGAGGACTCTCCGTCATTCAGCCTGCAGGAGATCATCAATTCAGTGGGAGACAGTGAGAACCTTCACCTGTACGCATACCAGCCTTCCCTCTCCCTGCGAAGAATAGCAAGGAATGAGAGAATATCCTCGGTGCTTGAGGTAGGGAAGACCGAGATGGGACAGATCTTGTTCAATCCCCTGGGAGGTTCCCTGGCAAGTCACCAAAGGGTGTTGTTCTTCTAAATATGCCATTTCTATTGTAATTTACCCAGGTGGTTGAGTGAAGAGACCCCTCATCAGAATAGCCGGACCCAGTCTCCCTCTTTCCCAAGTGTTTCCCTCAGAGCAACGAGGACCTGGTTCGCTTCACTGACCGGGTAATTCCAGTCGATGATCTCCCCTTCATCGAGAGCGACCCCACCGGTCATCGACAATCCAAGCCCGCACTCGATACATACGTCCTCGTTCTCCATGAGGTGAGTCAGCTGACCATTGAAATCCCTGCCGATCATGAGCGATCGAAGCGGGCGGAACATGTGGGAGTAATAGAGAAAATCCTCTTCCAGGCCCAGGACCGAGAATAGAGAATACCTGCGGTCATGCCGGTTGAAAGTGGTATATATCCTGCGGATGGTGAATCGATCGGCCATCAACGTTCCTCACTGCGTATATTCTTTGAAAGGATCAGGTGGTAGCGGTTGGTCCCGACCTCCGTGATCTGCACGCTGTAGCCATTATTCCTGAAAGGCTCTTCGATCGTGTCTTTCTGGTCCCGACCGATGATACATTCGACTGCGGATCCATCCGTCTTTTTTTTCAGTAAAGTTTTCAACCGGATCATCAGGTTCGTGCAGGTCAGGTCCGAGAGATCAGGTGCGACAATGTCACTCTTTACCATGATTATGCACCTGTTTAATCTCCCTGTTGGCTACCGGCTCTTCCTATAAGGAAGAGAGGGTTGTCGGTACAGCACTTGCAGATACTACAAGGTCCCGTGGAGAGAAAACAAAAGAAACTGGTGTATTTCTTTCCAGAATCACTTCTTACCCCGATAACTGCCGACGCAGTTGGTATCCCTGGATAACAAGATACAATTGTGTCTGCCCTCATCGTGGATCCTTCGTGATAATGGAATGATTGTTCATCCATTAATCCTCGTGTCTCAAGGTGGGATTCCCCTGCCGGGTCGCTGCTTTAATGGACGAGTTTTGCCTCTACATTAAGGGGGATGGCATTCTTGATGGTGAACATTCCCATGCACTTGGCGAGGGCATACTCCTTCAGGTCCTGGACCTGTTCGTCTGTAATCTCGCCGGAGACATCGATGATAACGCGGTATCCCGTGATGAGTGGATTGTCCCCGAGATCGAACTGGGCAGTATAATCGAGATCTGCTTCAACCTTCGTTTTGAGGCATGTCAGCCGGATGTTCCTCAATGCAGCCTCGGTGACAAACGTACTCGTATAACAAGCCGCAAACCAGAAGAGACCAAATGCCATCGGGCCAGGGCGGATACCGGGACCTGCGAAGTTCGGGTGACTGGCCTCCATTGTGTAGGTGCCGTCTTTTACCTTAACCGTTGAACGAAACTGCGGGCCACCTTCGGCAAAAAGCCAATTTCCCTCGATCTTTGCAGTGAACTTCGATTCCCTGGGATCTTGTACGATCAGTTCCCGGTATTCCCTGACCTGCTGTTCATCGATATTGTTCAGGCCCATGGTGTTAACACCCCTCTCTATTTTGGATATAGGTGTAAATAAAATTTAGTAAATAGGATCCTAAAACAAAAAAAAATCATTGACATATTATGGATCCGATCCGCCTCTCAGCCCCTCCACCCGAAGTGATGGGATCCTAATCTTTCCTGCCTCGCCAGCATGCATGGCTGATGAAAAGGCCTTTGAAACCAGGAAAATGAAGGTAAAACTGTCTCTCACAACGAGATCGGAAGTGATATCAGCTACCCGCTGTCACCGGGCCGGTATCCCAGTTTGACGCGGCCGGCTACGATAAAACGGGTTCTCAATCCGGATCAGGCCGGGATCACCAGAATACAATGCGTCATGGGAATCAACCCCCCCAATGGTCCAAAATCACCGTATCGCAATGACCTCGAGGTCCTGGCATATCTCTCGGCTTTGCCTGTTCGTGCTCATACGAGCATGGCTGACAGGCTGGACCGCTTCCCTTCTGAAAGAAAAAGGCATACCGCAGGTACTGGGAACGTAATAGGTCCCCGGGGAGGAACCAGGGTTAATGAGGTATTTTTGAGAACTGGAGGCACGGGGAGAAAATCCCCGTCAGGAGCCTGCGTACTGCGCCGGGTTGGTATCGAACTTCTTCTTGCAGCCAGGGGCGCAGAAGTAGTAGGTTTTCCCTTTGTACTCGCTCGTCCATTTCGCCGTCTTCTCGTCGACGGTCATCCTGCAGATCGGATCAATGGCCATGAATAGAGACCTCCATCCTGATCCTTTTCGCGGGAGGTATATAGCGCTTGAGGAGGAGCGAGAGGGAGACCACGGTGACGGAAGACAGGGCCATGGCGAGTGCCGCAAGTTCCGGACGGAATAAAAAGCCGGTGAATGGGTAGAGGAGCCCGGCACCGACCGGGATCAGAGCCGTGTTGTAGGCGAACGCCCAGAAGATGTTCTGCCTGATCCGTCTCATCACTGCCCGGGCGAGCTGTACCCCTGCCGCTGCATCGAGGAGGTCATCCTTTACAAGGATGATATCCCCGGACTCGATGGCGACATCGGTCCCACTCCCGATGGCAATGCCGACGTTTGCCCGTGCGAGAGCCGGGGCATCGTTTATCCCGTCGCCGACGAATGCCACCCGGTCGCCAGATTCCTGCATCTGCTGGACGACTGATGCCTTCTCCCCCGGGAGGACTCCCGCGATGACCTGGGTGATCCCGGCTTCGCGTGCGATGGAGTCCGCGGTTTTCTGCTGGTCCCCGGTGACCATCACGACCGGGAGACCCATGCGGGTGAATTCCCTGATGGCAGCAGGAGATGTCTCCTTCAAGGGATCGGCCACGGCCAGGATCCCGGCGAGGGCCCCTCCCACTCCAACATAGATGACCGTCCTTCCCTGGGAGGCGAGGTCATCTGCCCTTTTCTGCGCTGCCTGATCTACCGGTACACCCAGGTCTGCCATCAAGGCGGCATTACCTGCACCCGCCACTTCACCAAGGACCCGGGCAGTCACTCCCTTACCAGGATGATCTTCGAAGTCCTCCCCTCTCTCTCCCGTGGCATGTGCTTCTTCCGCCCGCCTGAGTATGGCACCCGCGGCCGGGTGCGTGGAATCACGTTCCACCGCCGCGGCAATCCGGAGCAGGGCCTCTTGATCGAGGCCGAACGAGACAATGTCGGTCACCTCGGGGCGGCCCCTGGTGAGGGTGCCAGTCTTGTCGAGCGCCACCGTGGTGAGCCTCCCTGCCTCCTCGAGGGCTGTACCGCTGCGGATGAGGAGCCCAAGCTCGGCCCCCCGCCCTATCCCGACGGTGACCGCGGTCGGGGTCGCGAGCCCCAGGGCACAGGGGCAGGCGACGACAAGGACCGAGACCAGGGTCGTGGTGGCGAAGAGGAGGCTGCTCTTCAGGACCAGAAACCAGGTGAGGAAGGATGCGGTTGCGATGACGAGCACAGCGGGAATGAAGTAGCGCACCGCGGTATCTGCGATCCGCTGGACCGGGGGTCGCGATCCCTGTGCCTCCTCGACCATCCGGACGATCTGGGCGAGCAGGGTGTCCTTTCCGATCTTCCCGGCCCGCATCGTGAAGACCCCGCTTGTATTGAGTGTACCGCCGATCACCGTGTCTCCACCGCTCCGAAGTGGGGGGATGGGTTCCCCGGTCACCATCGACTCGTCGACATAGCTCTCTCCCGTAAGGACGGTCCCATCGACCGGTACCTTCTGCCCGGGGCGGACGATGCACTCGTCCCCGACAACGACCTGATCGAGCGGGACATCTGTTTCCGCTCCGTCCCTTACGACAACAGCGACAGACGGGCGGAGGTTCACCAGTTTTCGGATCGCGTCGCTGGTCCGACCCTTAGCCCTCGCCTCGAGGTAACGCCCGAGCATCAGGAACGCGGCGAGCATCACGGCGGTGTCATAGAACATGAACTCGTGAGTGAGGACGATCCCGGCAGTGGCAAGGACCGAGGCACCGTAGCTGACCCCGGTCCCCATCGCGTACATGACGTCCATGGAGAGAGTCCCGTGCCGGAGGGCGGTCCATGCAGCCCGGAAGATTGGCCCGGCCACATAGACGAAGGCAGGGGTCGCGACGAGGAACATGGCAATGCCGAGGACCTGGTGCGGGACAGGGAGCGGGATGAACATCAGGGCCATGAGGGGGACCGATACGGCAAACCCGACGGCGAGTCGACGGAACTTCTCTGCCAGATCGCGGTCTCGGGCAGATTTTTCGGCCTCTGCCGAGAGTTCTCCCTCAGCCCCCAGGTACTGGTATCCCGCGTCCTCGATCGCAGCCTTCATCGCATCCGGGCCAGTCAGGGAGGAGTTATAGGTGATATAGGCCCGTTCGGTCCCAAGATTCACACGGGCGGAGACGACTCCCGGCAGGTCGCGGAGGGCGGCTTCGATCATCTCGACGCAGGTGGCGCAGACCATTCCGCCCACCCGGAGCGTGACCTCGTGGTTCACCACATCGTAGCCCGCGTCACGGACTGCGGCCTCGAGTTCGGCGAGCCGCGGCTCGTCTCCGGTATACGCCACCCGGGCGGTGTCCGTCCCGAAGTTCACCTCGGCCTTTGTCACGTGGGGAAGGGCGGAGAGGGCTTCTTCGACGGTGACGGCACAGGTCGCACAGTGCATACCGGTAACCTTCAGCTCGGCAGTTGAACGGGTGCCGGACGATTTGGCTGTCGTCCTGTCTTCCAAGTGCTCATCGGGTTTATCCATGTGACCCACCGAAAACTCCCTGGTATGTCAGAAAACAGTGGGTAAAACCCCCTAATAAATCTCTGCAGTACGGGAAATGGCGTTGAACACCGTTTTGAATGAATGACAGGAAATATTCCTGTTCCATCCGGTTCCGTATTCTCTCTTGGTCTTTCCCCATAGGTCATCTCCTGGCCACGCCTGGAAAATAGCGTAAAAACTGGTGGAAATCGTCTGAACACCTTCATTATACAATGAATTTAGCCCCCTCCCAACTACC